>JACRYN010000003.1_pt1 | contig 127657 bp, 112 predicted proteins | sample 8023231 | NCBI WGS metagenome assembly JACRYN01 (sample SAMN15756473, study PRJNA655841) | gut metagenome | isolation source: fecal sample D84 from domestic dog with diarrhoea | host: Canis lupus familiaris | place: South Africa: Mmabatho, Mahikeng | collected 2019-09
GCGTGGTCCACAAGCCCCACATCAATGGTCCCAATGCCCATTGCCGGGTCACGCCGACCACATCGCCTTCAGCCACATCGTCGCCGCGCGCCACTTGCAGACTGTTATCGGCGACTGTGAGCTTTTGCTCGACTCCGGCGTCGTTGCGCAGGGTGACTTCGGCCGTATCGCCTTTGCGCACCAACTCGACCACGGTGGAAATATCCGCGGCGCGCTGGGAGGTCTCGGCTTGATAGGCGAAGTATTGGGGGACGCGGTTCCAGCGCCATTCGTAGGACATCAACGACGTGGCGTAGTACAAGGCACCCGCCAGGCCGACCAGCACCACCACCGTCAGCAGGTGCCAGGGCCATTGGGCTTTTTTATGTTTCATTTCACTTTCCGCATAGGTGTCGCCTGATAGGCCGCCATCGCGGGCAAGCCCGCTCCCACAGATTGATGTGTGAATACAGTCAAATGTGGGAGCTGGCTTGCCTGCGATGCAGGCAACTCGGTGTCAGGCCTTATTCCATGTCCTTGAGCCACTCGGAGCTCTTGAACCACTTGTCATGGATGCGATCGTAGGTGCCGTCGTTACGGATCTGGTGCAGGAAGTTGTTGATGAAGTTGATGCTGTCGTAATCGCCTTTCTTCAAACCGAACGCCAGGGGTTCAAAGGTGAAGGGTTCTTCCAGGAACACCAGCTTGCCGTTACCGACCTTCTTTTCGGCCACCACGTTGTACGGTGCGTCGTAGACGAACGCATCAGCCTTGCCGTTGACCACGTCGAGCACGCCTTCCTGCTCGTTGTCGTAGCCGTGGTACTTGGCCTTGGAGATCAGCTTCTTGGCAACCATCTCACCGGTGGTGCCGAGCTTGGAGGTCAGGCGGTATTTCTCGTCGTTCAGGTCTTTGTAGGACTTGATGGTGCCTTCCAATTCCTTGCGGATCAGCAACGTCTGGCCGACCACGATGAAGGGTTCGCTGAAATTCAGGCGCAGGTTGCGTTCCTGGGTCAGGGTCATGCCGCTGCCGATCATATCGAACTTGCCGGTCAGGAAGGCCGGGATGATGCCGTCGTAACCGGTGGACACCAGCTCCAGCTTGACGCCCATGGACTTGGCCATAGCCTTGAGGATGTCGACTTCGAAACCGATGATTTCACCGCGCTTGTCGGTCATTTCGAACGGCATGTAGGTGGGGTCCATGCCAACTTTCAACGTGCCGCGCTTGACCGCCTCATCAATGGCGCCGGCCTGGGCCGCAGTGGCAGCGACCAGCGCGGTGACGCCGAGCATCAGCATCGAAAGATACTTTTTCATCATCAAGACCCCTGAACGATTCTTATAAGGTTGGCGCACAAGAGGGCTGCGCCATTTCGGGGTGCGATCCTAACCCACTCGTTGTCCGCCACAAAGGTTTCACCGGTAAATGTTATCGGCGTGTGTCGGAAAACCCTGACAGCGACCCGGCCAAACACAGGCGCAGACGCTTCAGCGCGGCCTCTCGATCAGGGATTGATGTGTAAGCAGTTATGACGATCAGTCGATCTCGGCTATCCAGGCCGTATCCCTGAACCACTTGTCATGCAGGCGATCGTAGGTGCCGTCCTGGGCGATCTGGTTGAGAAAATGGTTGATCCAATTGAGGCTGTCGTAATCCCCTTTTTTCAGGCCGAACGCCAAGGGCTCAAAGGTGAAGGGTTGCTCAAGTGCCAACAATGTACTGTTCTGTGGCCGACTCATCGCGATCAGGTTGTAGGGCGCATCATGGATAAAAGCATCGGCCTTGCCTTCAACGACCTGCCGCACGCCTTCTTCCGGGTTGGGCACACTGCTGAGCCGCGCAGATACAAGAAAGCGCTGTGCTGCGGCTTCACCGGTGGTGCCTTGGGTGGTAACCACGCGGTAACTGGCGTCGTCCAGTTCTTCAATACTGGAGACCTTCCCCGCCATGCGTGGGTGCAGCAGCACCGTCTGGCCCACCACGACAAATGAATCACTGAAGTTGAGTTTGAGGTTGCGCTCTTGAGTGACCGTCATGCCGCTGCCAATCAGATCAAACTTGTTCGTCGTCAGCCCCGGCAACAGATCCGTGTAAGGCACTGCCACCAATTCAAGCTCTACGCCAAGTGCGCGGCTCATGGTATGGAGCAAGTCAATTTCAAAGCCGACGATGCGCCCCTGCTTATCGAGCATTTCGAAAGGGACGTTATTGGGGGTTGTACCGACCTTAAGCACGCCACGGCGCACAGCGTTGTCCAGCGCGCCCGCGTAAAGCAAGCCTGCGTGCCCCCCCAGGAAAAAGCCCATCAGCAATGCCAAACAATACCTTTTGATCATGAATGCCCCCGTGGCGAGTCCAATTTGGGGGGCGATCCTAACCCAGCCGCGGGCACGGCAATACGCCTCGAGCAAAGGTCTTTTGTTTCGAAATAACAAGGAGTTAGCGACAAAAAGGAAGAAGCGAAAAACGCTGTAGGACCAACGTTTGAAACACCCCCGAAGTGAGCCTTCGGGGGTGCCTGAATCAGGCCGGTTGGGCCTGGGACGACTGTGGTTGCAGGGGCAGCAACGGCGCGTGCGGATCGGCCTTGATCGAGGCACGCCAAGCGCCTAGCCACTCGACGTGGCCTTCGCTCCACACCTGCTCATGCAGGCGAGCCAGGGCCACCGGGTCGCTGAGCAAGGCCAGGCGTTCGCTGTTGTTGAGGCCGGCCGGGCCGACTTTCAACGCGTGGCGAACCCGTTCCATGCGCAGGTATTCGATGGGCTCGGCCTCACGGTGCCGCGAGGTCGCCAAGGCGCAGGCCAAGGCGTTCTGCTGTGGGTCTACCACCGAACGCACAAAGCCGTCGTTGAGGGCGTGCCAACGGTTTTCGTGGGTGTACTTCTCGGTCGACAGCAAGGCTTGCGGCGGGTTGTATTCCTCAGGGATCAGGAACAGGCTCTCGTCGCGGGACTTGAGGCCCAGCTTGACCCGGCTGGAAATCACCGACACCGGGATCGACAGCATCAGCGAGCCGACAATCGGCACCAGCCACCACAGGAAGCTCGGGTTCAGCCACACCACCAGCAGCGCCCACAGGAAGCCCAGCACGGTTTGCGGACCGTGGCGCTTGACCGCTTCGCTCCATGGCGTGGAGTCATCGTCACGTTGCGGCGAGTTCCAGGTTGCGGCCCAGCCGAGGAAGGCGGCGAGGACGAAACGGGTGTGGAAGATCATCCGCACTGGCGCCAGCAGCATGGAGAACAACATCTCCAGCAGCATCGACAGGGTCACCTTGAACTTGCCACCGAACTCTTTGGCGCCCTTGGCCCAGATCAAGATGATGCTGAGCAGTTTAGGCAGGAACAACAGCACGATGGTGGTGGAGAACAGCGCCACCGCCTTGTCCGGGTGCCATTGTGGCCACAGCGGGTACAACTGGCGCGGCGCCATGAAGTATTGCGGTTCCATCAGGGTGTTCACCGCCAGCAAGGCCGTGGACAACACCAGGAAGAAGAACCACAACGGCGCCGACAGGTAGGACATCACGCCGGTGAGGAACACCGCACGGTGCACCGGGTGCATGCCTTTGACCAGGAACAGGCGGAAGTTCATCAGGTTACCGTGGCACCAGCGACGGTCACGCTTGAGTTCGTCCAGCAGGTTCGGCGGCAGTTCTTCGTAGCTGCCCGGCAGGTCGTACGCAATCCACACGCCCCAGCCGGCACGGCGCATCAGCGCGGCTTCAACGAAGTCGTGGGAGAGGATCGCACCGGCAAACGCGCCTTTACCGGGCAGCGGCGCCAGGGCGCAGTGCTCGATAAACGGCTTCATACGGATAATGGCGTTGTGGCCCCAGTAGTGGGATTCACCCAACTGCCAGAAGTGCAGGCCGGCGGTAAACAACGGGCCATAGACGCGAGTGGCGAACTGCTGCATACGCGCATACAGGGTGTCCATGCCCGACGCACGCGGCGCGGTCTGGATAATCCCGGCATCCGGCGTGGCTTCCATCAGGCGCACCAGGCTGGTCAGGCACTCGCCGCTCATCACAGAGTCAGCGTCAAGAACGACCATGTACTTGTAGTCACCGCCCCAACGACGGCAGAAGTCGTCGAGGTTGCCGCTCTTGCGCTTTACGCGACGGCGACGACGGCGATAGAAGATCTTGCCGAAACCACCCGCTTCGCGGCATACGTCGAGCCAGGCTTGCTGTTCGGCGATGCAGATGTCGGCGTCGTTACTGTCGCTGAGCACGAAGAAATCGAAGCGGTCCAGGTCACCGGTTGCGGCCACCGATTCGAACGTCGCACGCAAACCGGCGAATACACGCGGCACGTCTTCGTTACAGATCGGCATCACCAGGGCGGTGCGCGCATCCTTTGGAATCGGCTCGTCACCGGCACTTTTACCGGAGATACGGTATTTATCGTGACCGGTCAGCAGCTCCAGGAAGCCCATGAGCGCAGTCCAGAAACCGGCCGACACCCAGCAGAACAGAATCCCGAACATGATCAGGATGCTGGTTTGCAGCGCGTAAGGCAGTACCTGGGTAGCGGTTTGCAGCAGGGTCTGGTTGCGGATCTCGTCGAAGTCGACCAGCGACCAGCCTTGGTACGGCATGATGCCTTTCATGTACCAGCCGGCCACGATGGTCTGGCCCAGCATCAGCACCAACAGGATGTAACGACGGATCGAGCCCACGGTACGCCAGCGCGCAGCCGGCAGTACCCGCTCGTCTTTCGGTGGCTTGGGCGGGTTGGTGCGCCCGGTCATCCGGCGCCAACCGCGCACCAGGATATTGGTGCGCCAAGGCTCGGGCACCACTTTGGTCCGACGGATCGGCGGCGTGGCCTTGAGGCACACACGACCGCTGGCATCGAGCGCCAGCATCTCGGCGTCTTGCAGCTCTTCGGCGCTGTTGAGGGTCAAGCGACGGCCAACCGACGCTTGGGCAGCGTCGGTCGGTGCGTCGAAGGTCTTGGACGACAGACGTTCGTGCAGCTCGCTGAAGGACTTGCAGCCCGCCAGCTCGGCGCGCTGCTCAGCCGTCATGGGTAGATGCGCCAGGTACTCGGACAGAGTCTCTGGCTTGACTTGAGAATTACTCATCGGCAGGCAACTGATAGCTCCAGGTTTCGGTCAGGACTTGCTCGGTCTTGATCGGCTCCGGCGTGGCTGGGGCAGCCTCAGGCTGTTTGGCTTCCTTGTCCTTGGCGTCTTTCTTGGCCTGTTTCTCATGCTGCTTGGCCAAGACTTTATCGGCCTTGAGCACATGGTTGGAAACCGACTCAGCCTCAGGCTGCACGATATCCTGCACCAGTGCCGCACGCATTTCGGTCGGCTTGCTTGCGTCCTTGATCTTCATACGCAGGGTCAGGCGCCAGCCTTTGGTGTGTTCGTTGTAGCGCACGCTGTTTTCAACCAGTTCAGCGTTATCACCCACACTCACCTGGCTACGCACCGGGGCGTCCGGCAGCAGTTTCTTCAGGGACGGGCCCTCGAAGTCCACCAGGTAGGCCACGCTGCCATCCGGCTGACGGATCAGGTTCGATTGCTTCACATCACCCGTGGAGCGCAGGGTCTGCTTGACCCAGGCACTGTCCGGCGAATGGAAGGCCGCGTCGTCCAGTGTCCAGTGCAGGCGGTAGGCCACGTCCAGCGGCTTGCCGACTTCCGGCAGTTCGGCCGGGCTCCAGAACGCCACGATGTTGTCGTTGGTTTCATCGGCGGTCGGGATCTCGACCAGGTCGACAGAGCCTTTGCCCCAGTCACCTTCAGGCTCGATCCAGGCGCTTGGGCGCTTGTCGTAGTTGTCGTCCAGGTCTTCGTAGTGGCTGAAGTTGCGGCCACGTTGCAGCAGGCCGAACCCACGCGGGTTCTCGACGCTGAAGTTGCTGACCGACAGGTGTTTAGGGTTGTTCAGCGGACGCCAGATCCACTCGCCATTGCCGGCGTGAATCGACAGGCCGCTGGAATCGTGGAGCTCGCGGCGGTAGTTGAGGACCTTGGACGGCTGGTTGGCGCCGAACAGGAACATCGAGGTCAACGGCGCAACGCCCAGCTTGCTGACCTTGTCACGCAGGAACATCTGGGATTTGACGTCCACTACGGTGTCGGTGCCAGGACGCAGGATCAGGCGATAAGCGCCAGTGGCGCGTGGCGAATCCAGCAGCGCGAAAATCACCAGGTGCTTGTCACCCGGCTTTGGACGCTCGATCCAGAACTCGGTGAAACGCGGGAATTCTTCGCCAGACGGCAACGCGGTGTCGATCGCCATGCCACGGGCAGACAAGCCGTACACCTGATCCTTGCCCACGACGCGGAAATAGCTGGCGCCGAGCATGGTCATGATTTCGTCTTGCTTGTCGGCCTTGTTGATCGGGAAAAGCACACGGAAACCGGCGTAACCCAGCTGTTCGGTGGCTTTAGGATCAAATTTCACGTCGCCGAAATCGAAACGCGTCGGGTCGTACTTGATTTCATGCACGCTGTCGGCGGTGACTTCGTTGATTTTCACCGGGGTGTCGAAATGCATCCCCTGGTGATAGAAGGACAGCTTGAACGGGGTGTTCTGATCGGCCCACTCGGCTTTTTCATTGCGGAAACGAATCTTCTGGTAGTCAGCGAATTTCATTTCGCGGAATTCGTTCGGCAAATTGCTGCGCGGAGCTTCGTATTTCTGCCCAGCCAGCTCTTTTGCCTTGGCCGACACATCATCCAGACTGAACGCCCACAGTTGACCCGCGCCGAACAGGCAAAACAGGGCAGAGCCCGTCACCAGTGCGTTTCGTAACCGTTTGGCAGACAATTTTGGTGCATTACAGGGACTAACAATCACGAGCAACCCTCGCCGAAAACAGATCAAAAAACCAACGGCCAGCTATCTATATGCCAGGTTGGCGAGCAATGTTCCGACTCCTCTGGGGCGAAATGATTCCCCATGCGGTTGTCGGACAAGGCTCTACCTAAGTCAAAAATGGACCAAACAACGCTGATCCCCGTAGCGCGCGATTATCTAGTAGCCCGCGAGACAACGCATCAGGGACAGTGAAGTATTTGTAGCGAAACCCTGCGTTTTTAGGCATTAACGTCGTTTTTCATACATTCATGTCTGTAAGAGGAAGGTCACAGGGCCATCATTGACCAAGTGCACCTGCATATCCGCGCCAAAACGCCCCGACGCCACCTTGCCATGCAATTGTTGCGCTTGTAACAACAAGTGCTCAAAAAGCGCCGCTCCCAGGGCCGGAGGAGCCGCTGTGGAGAAGCTGGGCCGTAGCCCGCTTTTGGTATCCGCCGCCAGGGTGAACTGCGACACCAGCAGCAAACCGCCGCCGATGTCCTTGAGGGACAGGTTCATCTTGCCCTCCTCGTCACTGAACACCCGATAGTTAAGCAGCTTGTGCAGCAGTTTGTCGGCGCTTTCGGGCGTATCTGAAGGCTCGACGGCCACCAGCACCAGCAAACCCTGGTCAATCGAGCCTATCACCTCCCCTGCGACCTCAACCCGGGCGCCACGCACCCGCTGCAACAAGCCCTTCATGCTTCTTCAGGCGGCAGGTCGAGCAGGCGCCGGGCCATTTCGCCGGTCGCACGCACCAGTGCGTCGGTGATGCCCGGCTCGGACGCCGCGTGCCCTGCTTCGCGGATCACCTGCAACTCGCTGTTGGGCCAGGCCTGATGCAGCTCCCAAGCGTTATCCAGCGTGCAGATCATATCGTAGCGGCCATGGATGATGACGCCAGGCAGATGGGCGATCTTGTGCATATCGCGAATCAGCTGGTTGGGTTCCAGGAAGGAGTTGTTGGTGAAGTAATGGCATTCGATACGTGCGATGGACAAGGCGCGCTGCGGCTCGGAAAACCGTTCCACATGCTGCGGGCTCGGGCACAGGCCCAACATACGGCCTTCCCAGCCCGACCAGGCTTTGGCCGCATGCATCTGGGCGATCTGGTCGTTGCCGGTCAGGCGCTTGTGGTAAGCGGCAATCATATCGTGGCGCTCTTCCACCGGGATGGGTGCCACATAGTCCTGCCAGTAGTCCGGGAACAGGCGGCTCGCGCCCTCCTGGTAGAACCAGCGAATATCCTGCGGGCGGGCGAGGAAGATGCCGCGCACGATCAGGCCATGCACGCGCTCGGGGTGGGTTTGCGCGTAGGCCAGGGCCAGGGTCGAACCCCAGGAGCCGCCGAACAGCACCCATTTGTCGATGCCCAGGTGCTCGCGGATGCGCTCAAGGTCGGCGACCAGATCCCAGGTGGTGTTGTTCTCGAGACTGGCCCTTGGCGTAGAGCGGCCGCAGCCACGCTGGTCGAAGGTGACAATATGGTAGAGGTTCGGGTCGAAATAGCAGCGGCTCTGGGCGTCGCAACCGGAGCCGGGGCCTCCATGGATGAACACGACAGGCAAGCCTTCGGGGGAGCCACTTTCATCGACGTACAGGGTGTGGGTGTCATCGACAGCCAGATCGTGCCGGGCGTAGGGTTTGATCTGCGGGTACCAAGTCTGCATTGCGTGCTCCGTAGGGTGTCGGGTTCATCCCTGGGGGGACGTCTATTATTTTGCCGTCTGGCATCATAAACCCGAATTGTGCAATGAGCATGTCCTTGAGCACTTAGACCTGTGTCAGCAGTTCGCGCCTCAGGTAACCAAGCAGATAGTCATACAGCCGATCCACCTCCGGCACCTGGCCGCGTGCCCGCAAACAACCGTGGGCCAGCCCTTTGCCGGGATGGCGGTGTGTCAGTTGATAAAAGTGTTGCTGAACCCCCGTTATCGCAGGCAAGCCAGCTCCCACATTTCGAGCGCATTCTCATGATAGAGCGCGGTCAAGCGGGCTTGCTCGCGAAAGCTATTGCAGCAGCACCAACAATTACCGGTAGTGCTTCTGCCCCCAAGCCAACAGCCCTTCCAGCAACTGCCTCAACACCACCTGCGTCGGCTCGGCCAAATCATGGCGATAACGGAACGGCTCGAACTCCTCCATATAGGTGCTCTGGCACAACTCCAGCTGCACCGCATGAATATCCTGCGCCGGGTTGCCGTAGTGACGGGTGATATGGCCGCCCTTGAAGCGCCCGTTCAGCACATGGGTATATTGCGGATGCTGAGCGCAGATGGCTTCCAGCTGGCTGGCCAGCTGCGGGTCGCACGCAGCGCCGTTGAAGGTACCCAAATTGAAGTCCGGCAATTTGCCGTCAAACAGGTGCGGGATCACCGAGCGGATCGAGTGCGCGTCGAACAGCAGCGCGTAGCCGAACTCGGCCTTGAGGCGTGCCAGTTCTTCCTGCAGTTGACGGTGGTACGGACCCCAGATTTTTTGCAGGTAACTGGCCCGCTCCTCCTCGGAGGGCGTTTGCCCTTCACGGAACAACGGCACGCCATCGAACAGCGTCTCTGGGTACAGGCCGGTAGTAGCACCGGCATACAGCGGCGTGTTGTCGGAGGGCCGGTTGAGGTCGATGACAAACCGCGAGTACTCCGCCGCCAGGGTGCTGGCGCCCAGCTCTTCGGCAAAGTCATACAACAGCGGGATATGCCAATCGGTATCCGGCAGGCTTTGCGCCTCGGGTATCAACCCGGCCTCCACCGCTGGGGTGAGCCGCAGGCCGGCGTGGGGCATGCTGATCAGCAGCGGCACGCGGCCTTGTTTGAATGTCAGAACCTTATCCACAACTGCATCCTCTCAAACAGTGACGTCGACGCCGTGGCGCACGACGCGTTTATCCAGTTCGCCACCCAACCAGTAGGCCAGGTCGGCGGGGCGATCGATCTGCCAGGCGACAAAATCCGCGACCTTGCCCACTTCCAGGGAACCATGGGTATCGCCCAGGCCCAACGCGGTGGCCGCGTGTTGCGTGGCGCCGGCCAGGGCTTCTTCCGGGGTCATGCGGAACAGGGTGCAGGCCATGTTCAGCATCAGCCGCACCGACAGCGCCGGTGAAGTGCCGGGGTTGAGGTCGCTGGCGATGGCGATCTTCACGCCGTGTTTGCGCAGGGCGTCCATGGGCGGCAACTGGGTTTCACGCAGGAAGTAGAACGCGCCCGGCAATAGCACGGCGACGGTACCGGCCGCAGCCATGGCGATGGCGTCTTCTTCAGTCATGAATTCCAGGTGGTCGGCCGACAACGCGCGGTAGCGCGCCGCCAGGCTTGAGCCATGCAACGACGAGAGTTGCTCGGCGTGCAGCTTCACCGGCAAGCCAAGTTGCTGGGCGACCTTGAATACCCGCTCAACCTGCTCGGGGGAAAATGCCAGGTATTCACAGAAGGCATCGACCGCATCCACCAACCCCTCGGCGGCCAGGGCCGGCAGCATCTGGCTGCAGATGTGCTCGATGTAATCGTCGGCGCGGTCCTTGTACTCCGGCGGCAACGCGTGGGCGGCCAGGCACGTGGCGCGCACGCTGACCGGCAGCGCTTCACCCAGGCGCCGAGCCACGCGCAGCATCTTGCGTTCGTTGGCCAGGTCCAGGCCGTAGCCGGACTTGATCTCCACCGTGGTCACGCCGTCACGCAGCAAACTGCGCAGGCGCTTTTCAGCGCACAAGAACAGCTCATCTTCGCTCGCCGCACGGGTTGCGCGCACAGTGCTGGCAATGCCGCCGCCCTTGGCCGCGATCTCGGCGTAGCTGACACCTTCGAGGCGCTGCTCGAATTCGCCGCTGCGATTGCCACCGAACACCGTATGGGTGTGGCAATCGATCAGCCCGGGAGTGACCCACGCGCCTTGCAGGTCATGCACCTGGGCGTAATCCGCGGTTGGCGCCTGGCTGCGGGGGCCGACCCACTCGATGAGCGAGCCGGCAGTCACCATGGCGGCATCCTCGATGATCGAGTATTTGCCGTTGGCCATGGTTGCGACGTGGCAGTGTTGCCAAAGCGTTTTCATCAACGCCTCCCTAAGTTATCGATGAGACAAAACCGGGTCGTAATCGACCTTGGCCGTTTGCCCGGCGGCAGGCTTGACCCACAGCCAGTAGGCGATGATCAGCAGCACGATCCACACGGCGCCTACCATCAACGCCGCCTGGGTATCCGGGAAGTAACCGAGTACACCAAACACAAACAGCATGAACACAATGGCCGCCGCCGGCGCATAAGGCCAGAACGGCACCGGGAATTTCAGTTCGGCGATCTGCGCCTTGGTCATCGAGCGGCGCATGGCGACCTGGGTAAACAGGATCATCAGCCATACCCACACGGTGGCGAAGGTGGCAATCGAGGCGATCAGCAAGAACACGTTTTCCGGGATCAGGTAGTTGAGTACCACACCGCCGAGCAAGGCGGCGCCCATGACCACCACGGTCATCCATGGCACGCCTTGTTTGGACAATTGCGCGAAGCCCTTGGGCGCCTGCCCTTGTTGAGCCAGGCCGTACATCATGCGCCCGGCGCCGAAAATGTCGCTGTTGATCGCCGACACCGCCGCCGAGATCACCACGATGTTGAGGATGGTCGCCGCCGAGCCAATCCCCAGGTTGCTGAAGATCTGCACGAACGGGCTGCCCTGGCTGCCGATCTGCGGCCACGGGTAGATGGCCATCAACACGAACAGGGTGAGCACGTAGAACAGCAGGATACGCAGCGGCACCGCGTTGATCGCCTTGGGGATCACCCGCTGTGGGTCCTTGGCTTCACCGGCGGTGATGCCGATGATTTCGATGCCACCAAAGGCAAACATCACCACCGCAAACGAGGCGATCAGCCCACCGATGCCGTTGGGCATGAAGCCGCCGTGGGCCCACAGATTGCTCAAGCCACTGGCCTGGGTTTCGCCTGCCGAGTGAATACCAAACAGCATGATGCCAAAACCGCCGAGGATCATCGCCACAATGGCACCGACCTTGAGCAACGACAGCCAGAACTCCATCTCGCCAAAGACTTTGACGTTGCACAGGTTCAGGCCGCCGATCAGGAATACGATGCCCAGCACCCAGACCCAACGGGCCACTTCGGGAAACCAGAAGCCCATGTAGATGCCGAACGCGGTGACGTCGGCGAGGCAGACGATGATCATTTCAAAGGCGTAGGTCCAGCCAAGGATAAACCCGGCCATGGGCCCCAGGTAGGTGCTGGCGTAGTGGCCGAAGGAGCCAGACACCGGGTTGTGCACGGCCATCTCACCGAGGGCGCGCATCACCATGAATACAGCAGCGCCGCCGATCAGGTAGGCCAGCAGCACGGCAGGACCGGCCATCTGGATGGCGGAGGCAGAGCCATAGAACAGCCCGGTGCCGATCGCGGAACCGAGGGCCATGAAGCGAATATGTCGGGCGTTGAGCCCGCGTTTCAAACCTTTTTCTGGCTGGTGCATTTCTCGTCCCTAATTATTCTTATGAGGAGAAGATCGTTCCCACGCTCGGCGTGGGAACTCCGACCTGGACGCTCCGCGTCCGCTTTTAGAGCGGTGACGCAGAGCGTCACAGGATGCATTCCCACGCGGAGCGTGGGAATGATCAGGCACAGACCGAGTCCCGGTCAGAGGCTTGGCAGCAACTTGGCCGGCACCAGCTCATTCAGGCAGCGGCTGGCGAGCAGTTCGCTGGCGGCGTTGATGTCCGGGGCGAAGAAGCGGTCCTTGTCATAGAACGCCACCTTGTCGCGCAGGATGCCACGGGCTTTTTCCAGCTTGGGCGAGGTCTTCAGGCCGTCGCGCAGGTCCAGGCCCTGGCACGCCGCGAGCCATTCCACCGCGAGGATGCCCCGGGTGTTCTCGGCCATTTCCCACAAACGCTTGCCCGCAGCCGGGGCCATGGACACGTGGTCTTCCTGGTTGGCCGAAGTCGGCAAGCTGTCGACGCTATGGGGATGGGCCAGCGCCTTGTTCTCGCTGGCGAGTGCGGCAGCGGTCACCTGGGCGATCATGAAGCCGGAGTTCACCCCGCCATTGCCCACCAGAAACGGCGGCAGTTGCGACATATGCTTGTCCATCATCAACGAGATCCGACGCTCGCTCAGGGAGCCGATTTCGGCAATGGCCAGCGCCATGTTGTCGGCGGCCATGGCCACGGGTTCAGCGTGGAAGTTGCCACCGGAAATCACATCGCCTTCGGCGGCAAAGACCAGCGGGTTATCCGACACTGCGTTGGCCTCTACCACCAGCACCTCGGCGGCCTGGCGCAATTGAGTCAGGCACGCGCCCATGACCTGTGGCTGGCAACGCAGGGAATACGGGTCTTGAACCTTGTCGCAGTTCTGGTGCGATTGGGACACCTGGCTGCTCTCACCGAGCAGGTCACGATAGGCCGCTGCCGAGTCGATCTGGCCACGCTGGCCACGCGCCGCATGAATACGCGCATCGAACGGCGAACGCGAACCCAGTACCGCTTCCACAGTGAGGCCGCCGCAAGCGAGGGCAGCGGCGAACAGGTCTTCGCCTTCGAACAGGCCACGCAGGGCATAGGCCGTGGACACCTGGGTGCCGTTGAGCAGCGCCAGGCCTTCTTTGGCGGCCAGGGTCAGCGGCGTGAGGCCGGCGATTTTCAGTGCCTCGGTGGCTTCCAGCCATTCGCCCTTGTAACGCGCCTTGCCTTCGCCAAGCAGTACCAGGGACATGTGCGCCAGCGGCGCCAGGTCACCGGAAGCACCCACTGACCCCTTGAGCGGAATGTGCGGGTACACCTCGGCGTTGATCAGCGCGATCAGCGCGTCGATCACCTGGCGACGAATCCCGGAGAAGCCACGGCTCAGGCTGTTGACCTTGAGCACCATGACCAGTCGCACCAGTGCATCGCTGATCGGCTCACCGACGCCGGCGGCGTGGGACAGCACCAGGGAACGCTGGAGGTTTTCCAGGTCTTCGCTGGCGATGCGGGTCGATGCCAACAGGCCAAAACCGGTGTTGATGCCGTAGGCGGTGCGGTTCTCGGCGAGAATCTGCTCCACGCAGGCAACGCTGGCTTCGATCTGGGCCGAGGCGCTGTCATCCAGGCTGAGGGTTACTGGCTGCTGGTAGATGGCACGCAGTTGGGCGAGGCTCAGTTGGCCTGGAATCAGGTTTAGCGCAGTCACATTCATACTCCTTGTGAATTGTTCTTAGGTGTTCAGTGCAAATTCGGTAAAGCAGTGTCTTTAAGCAATTGGGCAGCGGCGGCAATATCCGGCGCCAGCCAGCGGTCCTGTTCATACGCAGGGACCACTTCGCGCAGCAAACGCCAGGCGCGGTCGGTACCGGCGCCGAAGCGCTGGTCCTTGAGAAACTCGAAAGCCTGGGCCGCCAGCAGGTACTCGATGGCAAGAATCTGGGTGACGTTGGCCAGCACCTGGTGCAACTTGAGCGCGGCGTTGGTGCCCATGCTCAAGTGGTCTTCCTGCAGGCCCGAGGTGACGAAGTTGTCGAGCACCGCCGGTTGCGCCAGCTGACGGTTTTGCCCGCACAGGGACGCGGCGACGTACTGCACGATCATCATTCCGGAGTTGACGCCCGGGTTGCTCACCAGGAAGGCTGGCAGGCCGCTGACATGCGGGTTGACCAGGCGATCCAGGCGACGCTCGGCCACCGAACCGATCTCGGCCATGGCGATGGCGAGCATGTCGGCCGCCAACGCGACGGACTGCCCGTGAGGGTTGGCCTGGGACACCACGCGGTAATTATCCGGCGTGCCCAGCACCAGCGGGTTGTCGGTGGCGCTGTTGAGTTCGGTCTCGATCTGGCGCGTGGCGTGTTCTACCTGGTCGCGGGCCGCGCCGTGAATCTGCGGAATCGAGCGAATGCTCAAGGCGTCCTGGGTGCGAATACCTTTGCTGCTGGCAATCACCTCACTGCCGTCGAGCAGGGCACGCAGGTTGATACCTACGTGCTGCATGCCCGGGTGCGGCTTGAGGGCGATGATGGCTTCGTCAAAGGCGTCAATCTGGCCGCGCTGGGCTTCGAAGCTCATGGCACCGATCACGTCGGCCCACTGCAGCAAGTGATGCGCGTCGGCCAGGGCCAGGCAGCTCAGGCCGGTCATGCACGGCGTGCCATTGACCAGGCACAGGCCGTCTTTGGCGCCGAGCACCACCGGCTGCAAGCCTTCAGCCTGCAACGCGTGTTGCGCCGTGACGATCTGGCCGCGATAACTCACATTACCAACGCCCAGCAGGGCCACGCCGATATGGGCCATGTGGGTCAGATACCCCACCGAGCCTTGGGACGGTACTTGCGGGGTGATGCCGTGGTTGAGCAGCGCCAGCAGCGCGTGCACCACCTGCGGATGCAGGCCGGATTTGCCGTGGCTGTAGTTGATGATCGCCGCGCAGATGATCGCACGGGTCTGCTCGTCGCTGAGCACCGGGCCGACGCCGCAGGCGTGGCTCAACAGCGTATTGCGCGACAGTTGGCTCAGTTGCTCGGTCTTGAGCGAGACGTTGCACAGCGCGCCCAGGCCGGTGTTGACACCATAGGCACGCTCGCCGCTGGTGACGATGCGCTGCACGATGGCCTGGGCATTGTCGACACGCGCCCAGGCGTGGCCCGACAGTTCGAGCATGGCGCCGTGGCGGGCGACGGCGGTGACGTCCTGCCAGCGCATGGGGGTGTCGGCGATGATGATTTTGGTTGCCTGGGACATCTTCATACCTTCTTCAATTCTTAGGCAGCATTGATCGTTCCCACGCTCTGCGTGGGTACGCCGCCTGGGACGCTCTGCGTCCCCCCAAGTGACGCGGAGCGTCACGAAATGCGTTCCCACGCGGAGCGTGAGAACGTTCAAGCCCGGATCAGACCACCGCCGCCCGCCGCTGAACAAAGCGGTCCACATACTCATCCGCCGGCGAGTGCAGAATCTCTCGCGGCGTGCCGACCTGGATCAGCTTGCCGTCCTTGAGGATCGCAATGCGGTTGCCGATGCGCACGGCCTCGTCGAGATCGTGGGTGATAAACACGATGGTCTTGTGCAGGGTCTTTTGCAGCTCGAGCAATTGGTCCTGCATCTCGGCGCGGATCAACGGGTCGAGGGCGCTGAAGGCTTCGTCCATCAGGATGATGTCGGTGTCGGCCGCCAAGGCGCGGGCCAGGCCCACGCGCTGGCGCATGCCACCGGACAGCTGGTGCGGGTATTTGTTTTCGTAGCCTTTGAGGCCCACGGTTTCGATCCAGTGCAACGCACGTTCGGCGCAGACCTGCTTGGTTTCGCCACGCACTTTCAGGCCGTAGGCAACGTTGTCGAGCACGCTCTTGTGCGGCAGCAGGCCGAAGCTCTGGAACACCATGCTGATCTTGTGCCGACGGAATTGGCGCAGGGCTGCCATGTCCAGTTGCAGGATGTCTTCGCCATCCACCAGGATCGCGCCGCTGGTGGGGTCGATCAGGCGGTTGAAGTGGCGCACCAGGGTGGATTTGCCCGAACCCGACAAGCCCATGATCACAAAGATCTCACCGGTGCCGATGCTCAGGGACAGGTCATTGACGCCGACCACGCAACCGGTCTCGGCCAGTACCTGGTCTTTGGTCTTGCCCTGGCCGACCATGGCCAGCGCATCCTGGGCGCGTGCGCCGAAAATCTTGAAGACGTTTTTGACTTCGATTTTGCTGACAGTCGTCATTTGCTCGCCTCATGCCGTGGGCGGCCATAAGCCTGGGTAATGCGGTCGATGACCACTGCGAGAATCACGATCGCCAGCCCGGCTTCAAGGCCGCGGCCGACGTTGAGGGTCTGGATGCCGACGAGTACGTCTTCACCCAAGCCACGGGCACCGATCATCGAGGCGATCACCACCATCGACAGCGCCATCATGGTGGTCTGGTTGATCCCGGCCATGATGCTTGGCAGCGCCAGCGGCAATTGCACGCCGAACAGTTGCTGCCAGCGGTTGGCGCCGAAGGCGTTGATGGCTTCCATGACCTCGCCATCGACCTGGCGAATACCCAGGTCTGTCAGGCGAATCAGCGGCGGCGCGGCGTAGATCACCGTAGCGAAAATCGCCGGGACCTTGCCCAGGCCGAACAGCATCAGCACCGGGATCAGATACACGAAGCTGGGCATGGTTTGCATGATGTCCAGCAGCGGCATCAGCACCGAACGCAGGCGATTACTGCGCGCCGACAAGATACCCAGGGGGATGCCGATCAACACCGAAATCACCGTGGCCACCATCATCAATGCCAGGGTTTGCATCAGCTTGTCCCACAGGCCAACGGCGCCCACCAGGAACAGCAAACCGACGATCACCGCCGTGGTCACCACCTTGCGTGTGGCGTGCCAGGCGATGCCCCCGACGATGGCCAGCATCAGCCACCAGGGCGCTGCGCGCAGCAGGCCTTCCAGGTTGACGATGGCCCACAGCAGCGTATCGGAGATGTGCCGGAACACATCGCCGTAGTTGGTGACCAGTGCGTCCACCCAACCGTTGACCCAGTCGGCGATGGAAAAGGTAAAGCTCTCAGGAAACATATCGTGCTCTCGATCCAGTGGGTTGTGGCCAGCCGCCCGGCCACCCTTGAGGGTAGCCGTGCACACTTGACCTACAAGGCCGCGTCGATTTTCTTGGCTGCGTCTTCGCTCACCCAGGCGTGCCAGACTTCAGGATGTTCCTTGAGGAATATTTTCGCCAGTTTCGGCGACTCGATCCGCTCCTTGGCCATGCGGCCCAGGTTCTGGTTCAGCAGGTCGATGGGCAGGTTGACCTTTTCCAGCACGGCCACCAGTTCCGGGGCTTGCTCGTGGAAAGACTTGGAGAGGCCGACCTTGATGCTCACGGTTTTGTCCACGCCGGGCTTTTCTTCCAGCTTGACCAGATCGACCTGGCCCATCAGCGGTGTCGGTGACCAGTAGTAGAACAGGATCGGCTCGCCGCGCTTGTAGCTCGACAGTACCGCCGCATCCAGCGCCGGGCCGGTGCCCGGGCGGAAGTTGGTATAGGTGCTTTCCAGGCCGTAGCTCTTGAGCATTTCGCTGTTGTCCAGCTCGCAGGTCCAGCCGGCCGGGCAGTTGTAGAAACGGCCCTTGGACGGCTCTTCCTGGTCCTTGAACACCGAGGCGTACTTGGCCAGGTCGGCGATGTTTTTCAGGTCCGGCGCCTTGGCTTCCAGCTTGCGCTTGGCGTCGCCTTCGATCACATAGCGCGGCACGTACCAGCCTTCGACCGCGCCGACCACCGGAGCCCCGACGCCGACGACTTTGCCGGCCTTCTCGGCTTTGTTCCAGACCTCGCTGCGGCCTACCCACTCCTCGGCGAAAACTTGAATATCGTTGCTGCCCAGGGCGTTTTCCATGGTGATGGAATTGCCCGGCAAGCTGTCGGTTTTGCAGTCGTAGCCTTTTTCGAGCACGGTTTGCAGGATGTCGGTGAGCAACATGCCGCTTTCCCAATTCAGGCCGGCGAATTTCACCGGTTTACCCGACTCGCACCAACCGGCCGCCTGGGCGCCGGCACTTGCCAGCACGCCGGCCGCGAACAAAGTAGCCAGCAAGGTCTTATTCATAGTCATTGTTGTGACGCTCCCAATCTTGAAATGGATTACGGCAGTCAGTAGGCGTCCTGCCCTGTCCACGTCCCATCAGGCTTGTGCAGCCAGCTCGTTTGTTATGGGTGAAGCGCCCTGCTCTTTTGGCAGGATCAGGTGATCGGGTACCGTGCCGTGCCATTTTTTCGCACACACGTAATACAGGGCCGCCGGCAGTACCAGGCCGATGATCCAGGAGATATCCACATCACCCAGCGCGGCCACCAGGGGACCGGTGTAGAACTTGGTGGAGATGAACGGCAACTGCACCAGTACGCCGAACACATAGACGCTGATGCCCAGCAGGTTCCAGCGGCCGTAGCGACCGTTCGGGTCGGCCAGCGCCGGCACGTCATAACGCTCGCGGGTGATGCAGTAGTAATCCACCAGGTTGATCGCGCTCCAGGGCGTAAAGAACGCCAACAGGAACAGGATGAACGACTTGAATGCACCGAGGAACGAATGTTGGCCGAGCAACGCGATCAGCGTGGCCGTGCCGACGATCATCAACACGAACACCAGACGCTGCAGACGCGTGACCTCCAGACGCCCACGAAAGCCGCTGATGATAGTGGCGATGCACATGAAGCTGCCGTAGGAATTGAGCGTCGAGATGGTGACCTTGCCGAACGCGATGCTGAAATACAGCAACGCAGCGGTGGCCCCCGTGCCGCTCAAGCCAACGATGTACGCCACCTCGTGACCGGCAAACTGCCCGTTGGACATGGCCGCGGCAAACACGCCGAGGACCATCGCCACTTGGGCCCCGATGACTGAGCCTGCGCCAGCAGCGAGAAAGGTTTTAACCGATGACGTGTGGCTCGGCAGGTAACGCGAGTAATCCGCCACGTAAGGGCCGAACGCAATCTGCCAAGAGGCCGCCAGCGACACGGCCAGCAGGAAACTGCTCCAGCTGAAGTGGCGGATCTGCAGGAGCGCGCCAACGTCGGTCTGGCTCATCAGGCGGCTGAACAGGTACACAAAGGCAACCACGCCAATCAGGCTGGCAACCCGGCCGATGAAGTGGATCACTCGGTAACCCAGCACCGTGACCAGCACGATGACACTGGCGAAGATCAGGATGCCGACGCTGTCGCTGACCCCGAACAACTGGCCCAGCGCCTGGCCCGACAACACGGTACCGGTGGCGGTGAAACCCAAGTACATCAAGCACACCAGCACAATCGGAATGGCCGCCCCATACACGCCGAACTGCACCCGGCTGGAAATCATCTGCGGCAGGCCAAGCTTGGGCCCTTGCGCCGCATGCAGCGCCATGACGCCACCGCCGATCAATTGACCGATGAGCAAGCCGATCAACGACCAGAACACATCACCGCCCAGCACCACGGCCAACGCCCCGGTAACAATCGCAGTGATCTGCAGGTTGGCACCCATCCACAGGGTGAATTGACTGAATAGACGACCATGTCTTTCCGCTTCCGGGATGTAGTCGATCGAACGTTTCTCGATCAACGGGGTGGTGTCGTTTGCAGCCATGTTGTTCAACCTCTGATGGATTGTTTTGTATGCATCTTGCTCTTCTGTGGGCGCTGGCTTGCTGTGGCGAGGGAGCTTGCTCCCGTTCGACAGCGAAGCTGGAGCCGGCTTTTTGGGGCTGCTTCGCACCCCAGCGCAAGCAAGCTTGCTCGCCACACAAGCCCACCCCACATTGAGTTACTTGATCATCGGCAGGTTCAGGCCTTGTTCCTTGGCGCAGTCGACAGCGATCTGGTAACCCGCATCCGCATGACGCATCACCCCGGTCGCCGGGTCGTTGTGCAGCACGCGGGCAATCCGCTCGGCCGCTTCGTCAGTACCGTCGCAGACAATCACCATCCCCGAGTGCTGGGAGAAGCCCATGCCCACGCCGCCACCGTGGTGCAGCGAGACCCAGGTGGCGCCGCTCGCGGTGTTGAGCAAGGCGTTGAGCAGTGGCCAGTCGGACACAGCGTCGGAGCCGTCCTGCATGGCTTCGGTTTCGCGGTTCGGGCTGGCGACCGAGCCGGAGTCCAGGTGATCACGGCCGATCACGACCGGCGCGGACAGCTCGCCGCTGCGCACCATTTCGTTGAACGCCAGGCCCAACTTGGCACGCTGGCCCAGGCCGACCCAGCAGATACGTGCCGGCAGGCCCTGGAAGCTGATGCGCTCGCGGGCCATGTCCAGCCAGTTGTGCAGGTGGGCATCGTCCGGGATCAGTTCTTTGACTTTGGCGTCGGTCTTGTAGATGTCTTGCGGGTCGCCGGACAGCGCCGCCCAACGGAACGGGCCGATGCCACGGCAGAACAGTGGGCGGATGTAAGCCGGTACGAAACCTGGGAAGTCGAACGCGTTTTCCACGCCCTCTTCCTGGGCCATCTGGCGGATGTTGTTGCCGTAGTCGAAGGTCGGGATGCCTTGCTTCTGGAATTCGAGCATGGCTTTGACGTGGACGGCCATCGACTGCTTGGCGGCCTTGATCACGGCGGCCGGCTCGGTCTTGGCGCGAGCGCGGTATTCGTCCCAGGTCCAGCCGGCCGGCAGGTAGCCGTTGAGTGGGTCGTGGGCGCTGGTCTGGTCGGTGACCATGTCCGGGCGCACGCCGCGCTTGACCAGTTCCGGCAGGATCTCTGCGGCGTTGCCCAGCAGGGCGATGGAGATGGCCTTGCCTTCCTTGGTGTACTTGGCGATACGCGCCAGGGCGTCGTCGAGGTCGGTGGCCTGCTCGTCGACGTAGCGGCTGCTCAGGCGGAAGTCGATGCTGACTTGCTGGCACTCGATGTTCAGCGAGCAGGCGCCGGCCAGGGTCGCGGCCAGTGGCTGCGCGCCGCCCATGCCGCCGAGGCCGGCGGTGAGCACCCAGCGACCGGTCAGGTCGCTGTTGTAATGCTGGCGGCCGGCTTCCACGAAGGTTTCGTAGGTGCCTTGAACGATGCCCTGGCTGCCGATGTAGATCCAGCTGCCGGCGGTCATCTGGCCGTACATGGCCAGGCCCTTGGCATCCAGTTCGTTGAAATGCTCCCAACTGGCCCAGTGCGGTACCAGGTTGGAGTTGGCAATCAACACGCGCGGGGCGTTGCTGTGGGTCTTGAACACGCCGACCGGCTTACCGGATTGCACCAGCAGGGTTTCGTCGTCGTTCAGATTGGTGAGGCTCTCGACGATCTGGTCGTAGCACTCCCAGTTGCGCGCCGCACGGCCGATACCGCCGTACACCACCAATTCTTTGGGATTCTCGGCCACTTGCGGGTCGAGGTTGTTCATCAGCATGCGCAGCGGCGCTTCGGTCAGCCAGCTTTTGGCGGTGAGCTTGTTACCGCGGGCGGCGCGGATTTCGACGTCACGGTATTTTGTAGGCTTGGTCACAGCTAGGACTCCTCGGCGATCGATGCGCGAACATGGATGGTGCGAAGTCTTACGCACACATCTTTACTTGTATGTACAAGCATATGCAATCGAGCGGCCAACTTTTGAAATGAGCCTTACAGATTTTTTCCAAGGCGCGCGTAAGCTTTGATAATCAAGGCTTGGAGGCTTGATGAAATTTCTTACGGAGGCGTTTTACCGCAAAGAGGATTTGTCACGACAGCGTGGCTTTGCGTCACGCTGGGGCGTTCGGTAACAAATTGGTGCGCGGTCTTGGGAACAGCGCACAAACAAATGTGGGAGCTGGCTTGCCTGCGATAGCGGTGTGTCAATCAGCACATCCTAGGCTGATACACCGCTATCGCAGGCAAGCCCGCTCCCACAGTTTTTAACCGCGTGCGGTCAGTTCGATGATGCAGCAGCGGCCTGTGACCGATATTTCCAGCAGTTCAGTGTTACCGTCCACTTGCAGGCAATCGTGGTAGCCGAGCTTCTCGCCCAGCACCTTCACTTCGTCCGCCACGCTGAAAACCAGCACCGTCTGCGCAGTACTGAAAAACTGCTGCACGCCATCCATCCACTGCAAGCGTGCATGGTAACGCTCGGGCGAATAGATCAGATTGAAGTCGCGAATCGGCCCGGTGATCAAACGGCATGACACCTGGCTTTCGCCCTTGAACGCGAACGGCTGCAACGGTAACAACCCGCGCTGCTCCTCACCGTCTACGGTCAGCACCATGCCGGCGCCTTTGATCACCGTAATCACGCGCTGGTAACCGGCGAAGGTGGAAAACCCACCCGACTCGGCGATATCGGCAATCGACAAACGCCAGCCAAAGCCCTCCAGGCCGGTGCCGGCGTCGCGACTGATTTCTTCGGTACTGCCGCCGCCGTTCTTCCACGGCATGCGCACGTAGTCGGCGGCGCGCCAGACGTTGATCTCACTCATTTACTGAAGCGTCCTTCGAGGCTGTGACGGGAACCGGGGTGGATCAACCGCGCCGCAGTCACCGGCTGGCGACCCGACCAGGTGCGTCGGCGAATCAACAGGCACGGCTCGCTCGGCTCGATCTGCAACAACTTGCACTCGGCGGCATCGGCGAGAATCGCCTCAACCACATGCTCACCCTCAGTCAACGGCGCGACCTGGTTCAAATAGGCATACGGGGTTTGCTGGGTGAAGTCCTGCTGCAGGTATTCCGGCGCGACCAGAGCGTTGACGAAACGGTCTTCGATTTGCACAGGAATGTCGTTCTCGTAATGCACGATCAACGAGTGGAACACCCGCCCGCCTTCGCGCATTTCCAAGGCGACGGCGCGCTCGGAACCAGCAGCTTCTTCGCCCAGGGTGATGACCTGGCAAGTGTGCCGATGCCCGCGGGAGGCGATTTCATCGGCGATGTTGTGCACTTCAAACAGGGCCGACTGGCTTTTCGGCTCGGCAACAAACGTACCCACACCCTGCATACGCACCAACAAGCCTTCGGCGGTCAGCTCGCGCAGGGCACGGTTGATGGTCATGCGGCTGAAGCCCAACTCGCTGACCAGCTCGCTTTCCGACGGCACGCGGTAATGGGGCGGCCAGTTGCCGTTGAGGATCTGCTGGCTGATCATCTGTTTGACGCGGGCATACAAGGGCGCCGGACTTTCGTCCATGTGGGCAGCCAGCGAAGAGTTGGCGGGCGGAGTCGGCACAGGGAATCCTTGCAGGGGAAAAAGATGCATAGATTGCCGGAGTTTACCGAGCAGGCAAACGTCTGTATATGTATATACAAATAAACACACGACCGGGGTGCCTTGATCATGTCCGCTTTCTTTGCCGAACGCGCACTGCTGCCTAATGGATGGGCCAATGATGTACGTCTTGAAGTCGGCGCCGATGGCCTGCTGACAAAGGTTGAGCCCAATGCCAGTGCAGAAGGCGCGGAACGGCTCAGGGGCCCGGTGTTGGCGGGCATGCCGAACCTGCACTCCCATGCCTTCCAACGCGCCATGGCGGGCTTGGCCGAAGTGGCCGGCAACCCCAACGACAGTTTCTGGACCTGGCGCGACTTGATGTACCGCATGGTCGGCAAGATCAACCCCGAGCAGTTACAGGTCATCGCCCGTCAGCTGTATATCGAAATGCTCAAGGCCGGCTACACCTCGGTGGCCGAGTTTCATTACGTGCACCACGATGTCAGCGGCCAGCCCTATGCCGACCGTACGGAGCTGTCCCGCCAGATCAGCCAGGCGGCCGCCAGCAGCGGGATCGGCCTGACCTTGCTGCCGGTGCTCTACACCCACGCGGGTTTTGGTGGCCAAGCGCCGAATGAAGGCCAGCGACGGTTTATCAACAGCACGGAACACTACCTGGACCTGCAAGCACGCCTGCAGCCCATTCTGGCGGCACAACCGGCGCAGCAACTGGGCCTGTGCTTCCACTCCCTGCGCGCCGTAACCCCCGAACAAATCCATACCGTGCTGGGCGCCAGTGACAAAAACTGCCCCGTGCATATCCACATCGCCGAACAGCAAAAAGAAGTCGACGACTGCCTGGCCTGGAGCGGCAAGCGCCCGTTGCAGTGGCTGTATGACAATGTCGAGGTGGATGATCGCTGGTGCCTGGTGCATGCCACCCATGCCGATGCCGACGAAGTCACGCGCATGGCCAACAGCCGAGCGATTGCCGGTTTGTGCCTGACCACCGAAGCCAACCTGGGCGATGGGATTTTTCCGGCGGTGGACTTCCTCGCTCAGGGCGGCCGCATGGGCATCGGTTCCGACAGCCATGTGTCACTGAGCGTGGTGGAAGAACTGCGTTGGCTGGAATACGGCCAGCGCCTGCGCGATCAACGGCGCAACCGCCTGTATCGCAGCGATCAGCCGATGGTGGGTCGCACGCTGTTCGATGCTGCGCTGGACGGTGGCGCACAAGCGCTGGGCCAGCCGATTGGTCGACTGCAAGTGGGCAAGCGTGCGGACTGGATAGTGCTGGACGGTAGCGACCCGTACTTGGCGACGGCCAGTGAGGATGGGATTCTCAACCGCTGGCTTTTTGCCGGTGGTGATCGGCAAGTGCGCGATGTACTGGTCAATGGCAAATGGGTGGTGCGAGATGGGCATCATGCTGGCGAAGAAGACAGCAGCCGGGCATTCACCCAGGTCCTGAAGGACTTGCTGAACTGACGACCAACCCATAACAACTGCGGGAGCTGGCTTGCCTGCGATACAGACACCTCGGTGCTTCAGTTACACCGGGTTGATGCTATCGCAGGCAAGCCAGCTCCCACATTTGATTGAGGGGCCGCAAATTACTGAGACGTCTTCGCCATCTGCTTATCCGACGTGCGCCAGATCAACCGCGTGGTGTCATAGCCTTGCTGTCGCGCCCTGCTCAGCAGGTCTTCGCGGGTATCGGCACTCACCGTCGGCGTGCGCGACAGGATCCACATATAGCGACGGCTCGGGCTGCCGACGATGGCGGTCTTGTAGTCATCGCTGACATACAGCACCCAGTAGTCGCCCTTGGCAACGCCCGGCAACAGCGATGTAAACCAGTTATTGAATTCCACCCACAGTTTGTCGGTCTTGCCTGGCACCTGCGGCGTTGCCGTGCCTTTGGCCTCTTGCCACTTCCACTCAGGCGTCAGGCAGCGGTTGAAAACCGACATGTCACCATCAGGCAGCAAGGTGTAGCGGGCTTCGGATTGCGCACAGTTGCGCTGGAAGTACATCGGCAACCGGGCCAACTCATACCAGGTGCCCTGGTAACGCTTGAGGTTGACGTTGCTCGCAGTCTTGGGTTGCAGATCATCGCCAGAATGGCTGGCGCAGCCCGCCAAAAACAGGCTGGCGCAAAGGAACAAAACAAAACGCATCATTCTTCTTCTCCCGCAGGCTCGCGCCCCGGTTTACTTCAGGCCTTGCCCGGAAAACATCAGAACTTTGTCACCGGCGTACTGCACGCTGATAAAGCTGTTTTTATCGCCCCAGGTGCAGCTGGACATGCCCAGTGCGCCGGAACAATCGGTTGGCTTGCCCAGCAACGACTCCACCTCGGCCTTGGCCATGCCGGCCGAGAGCTTTTGGTAGTTTTCTTGGGTGACCTTGCTGCAAGCGGCTAAGAGCACGCAAAAAGCCAGCAGGGCGAGACGGCGTATAGACATGGAAAAGCTCCTGGAGAGACAAAGCAGCTGGGGTATCTGCCAGAAGCTTAGAAGGGAAAAGGGGTGTCTGGTTCCCGACGAGCGAAAACAAAAAAGCCCCGAAAACGCTGAAACGTTTCGGGGCTTCTTTAACGGTGATCCATCTCACAATACAGCGGCTCACCGCTCGTTACGGCTTACTTCTTGTGATAGGCCGTCACGCGCTCAACTTCTTCCTTCGAACCCAGGAATACCGCCACACGCTGGTGCAGGCCTTCAGGCTGAATGTCGAGGATGCGCTGGTGGCCGTCGGTGGACGCACCGCCTGCCTGTTCAACCAAAAACGACATCGGGTTGGCTTCGTACATCAGGCGCAGCTTGCCTGGCTTGGACGGCTCGCGGCTGTCGCGTGGGTACATGAACAGCCCACCACGGGTCAGGATGCGGTGTACGTCGGCAACCATCGCGGCCACCCAGCGCATGTTGAAGTTCTTCTTCAGCGGGCCTTCTTCGCCTTCCATCAGCTCGTTGACGTAGCGCTTCACCGGTTCTTCCCAGTGGCGCTGGTTGGACATGTTGATGGCAAATTCCTGGGTAGAAGCAGGAATCGAAATGTCTTCGTGGGTCAGCACGAAGCTGCCCATTTCACGGTCCAGGGTGAAGCCCTTGACGCCGTCGCCCAGGGTCAGCACCAGCATGGTCTGTGGGCCGTAGATCGCATAGCCGGCAGCAACCTGCTCGGTGCCTGGCTGCAGGAAGGCCTTTTCGTTCAGGGCTTCGTTCTGGCTCAGGTATTCGTTGGGGCAACGCAGTACCGAGAAGATGGTGCCGACCGGTGCGTTGATGTCGATGTTGGACGAACCGTCCAGTGGGTCGAATACCAGCAGGTATGCGCCTTTCGGGTATTTGCCTGGGATCTGGTAGGCATTGTCCATTTCTTCGGACGCCATGCCGGCCAGGTGGCCGCCCCATTCGTTGGCTTCGAGCAGGATTTCGTTGGACAGAACGTCCAGTTTCTTCTGCACTTCGCCCTGCACGTTTTCAGTGCCCATGCTGCCCAGGACACCGCCCAGTGCGCCTTTGGAAACGGCGTGGCTGATTTCCTTGCAAGCACGCGCCACCACTTCGATAAGGAAGCGCAGATCGGCAGGCGTGTTGTTGCTGCGGGTCTGCTCGATCAAATAGCGACTCAAGGTAACGCGGGACATGGACGGCTCCGGAGAATGGGGGGCTAAAAACCCGCGCAGTTTAGCGCGAGTCGGGGCTGATTTCCTCTAATCAGAGGATTTAACGCCAATAGAGTTCACGACCCAACGCAATAGCCCTCTGTAGGAGCGAGCTTGCTCGCGAAAAACTCACACGCGCCGCGTTCATTCAGCAAGCACGCGTTATCGTTGGAGCTCTTCGCGAGCAAGCTCGCTCCTACAGGGGTATCAGTTAGTCGAGGGCTTTCCAGATCTCGGTGGCGTACTCGCGGATGGTGCGGTCAGAGCTGAACCACCCCATGCGCGCCGTGTTGAGCACCGCCGAGCGCCACCAGGCCTTGGAGTCGTGCCAATGCGCCTCGACCCGCGCCTGCGCGTCCCAGTAGGCGTCAAAGTCGGCACACACCAGGAAGCGATCGTAGTCGATCAGCCCATCGATCAGGCCCACATAGCGGCCCGGGTCATCCGGCGAAAATACCCCACCACGGATCGCTTGCAGCACGTCGTTCAAGCGATGGGACGCGGCGATGTCCGGCCCGGCGCTGAACTCGCCGGCGTGCTTGCGGGCTTCTACCTGCTGGGCGCTGAGGCCAAAGATAAACATGTGCTCGGCGCCGACCCGCTCGTGCATCTCCACGTTGGCGCCGTCCATGGTGCCAATGGTCAGCGCGCCGTTGAGGCCGAACTTCATGTTGCTGGTACCCGACGCCTCAAAGCCGGCCGTGGAAATCTGCTCCGACAAATCCGCTGCCGGAATGATGCTTTCCGCCAGGCTGACGTTGTAGTTGGGCAGGAACACCACCTTGAGCAGGCCGCGTACGGTCGGGTCGTTGTTGACGGTGCGGGCGATGTCGTTGGTCAGCTTGATGATCAGCTTGGCCTGGTGATAACTGGCCGCTGCCTTACCCGCGAAGATCTTCACCCGCGGCACCCAATCGATGCCCGGCTCGGCACGGATCGCCTGGTACAGCGCCACAGTGTGCAGCAGGTTGAGCAGTTGGCGCTTGTATTCATGGATGCGCTTGACCTGCACGTCGAACATCGCCGCCGGGTTGATCGCAATGCCCAGGCGCTCATGGATGATCTGCGCCAGTGCGCGCTTGCTGTGCAGGCGCTGTTCAGCGAACGCTTTGCGGAAGGCCGGTTTCTCGGCAAAGGGTTCCAACTCGATAAGACGCTGCTCGGGCTGGTCCAGAATATCCGGGCCCAGGGCTTCCACCAGCATATCGGTCAACTTGGGGTTGGCCTGGTACAACCAGCGACGGAAGGTAATGCCGTTGGTTTTGTTGTTGATGCGCTCGGGGTAGAGCTTGTGCAGTTCGGAGAACACCGTGCTGCGCATTAGCTGGGTATGCAAACCGGACACGCCGTTGACGCTATGGGAGCCCAGGAATGCCAGGTTGCCCATGCGCACGCGGCGGCCGTTGTCTTCTTCGATCAGCGACACAGCGCGCAAGACATCAAAGTCGTGGATGCCTTTGGCACGCAGCGAGTCGATGTGCTGGGCGTTGATCAGGTAGATGATCTGCATGTGCCGCGGCAGCATGCGCTCCATCAAACCGACAGGCCAGGTTTCCAGTGCCTCGGGCAGCAAGGTGTGGTTGGTGTACGAAAGGGTCTCGACGGTGACATCCCACGCGGCTTCCCACGGTACATCGTGCAGGTCGACCAGTTGGCGCATCAACTCGGCCACGGCGATGGACGGGTGGGTGTCGTTGAGCTGGATGGCGGCGTGCTCGCCCAGGCTGAGCACCGAACCGTGCATGTTCTTGTGGCGGCGCAGCAAATCCTGCAGGGACGCGGAGACGAAGAAATATTCCTGGCGCAGGCGCAGCTCCTGCCCTGCTTCGGTGCTGTCGGCCGGGTAAAGCACTCGGGAGATGCTTTCGGCACGGGCCACCTCGGCGACGGCGCCCAAGTGGTCACCGGCGTTGAAGCGCTCCAGATGCAGGTCTTCTACAGCCCGCGCACGCCATAGGCGCAGGGTGTTGACGCTGGCGCCGCGCCAACCGACGACCGGCGTGTCATAGGCAACAGCACGTACGGTTTCGTTGGGCGACCATACCTGGATCATCTTGCCGGAGGCGTCCGCAACGGTTTCGACGCTGCCGCCAAAGCCAATCGGGTAAATCACTTCGGCGCGCTCGAATTCCCAAGGGTTACCGAAATCCAGCCAGCGTTCGGTCTGTTCCTGCTGCCAACCGTCGACAATGGCCTGGCGGAACAGGCCGTGTTCATAACGAATGCCATAGCCGTGGCCAGCAATGCCGAGGGTCGACATGCTTTCCATAAAGCACGCCGCCAGCCGGCCCAGGCCACCGTTGCCGAGCGCCGCGTCGGGCTCCAGCAGGCGGATGCGCTCCAGATCCACGCCCAGCTCCGACAGCGCTTCGCGCGCGATCTCCAGCACACCCAGGTTGCTCAGGCTGTCGTAGAGCAAGCGGCCGATGAGAAATTCCAGGGACAGGTAATAAACACGCTTCTGGCCTTTGCGATAAATACGCCGCGTGTGGTCCATCCAGTGGTCGACCATCTGGTCGCGGGCGGCCAGGGCAATGGCTTCGAACCAGTCATGGTCGAAGGCGTGATCCGGGTCCTTGCCCACCGCGTAGGTGAGTTTGGTCAAGACAGCATCGCGGAATGCGGCTACCTCTGCTTCTCGTGCAAGCGGTTCCTGAGACATCGGTGCGACCTCGGGCGAGATTGAAGGAGTTGCTAGAGCCTAGTCGGTCTGACAGACGGTAGACGTGCTGGTTCGGCAGTTTTTTAACTCATTGGCCTATGGCTGAATTTGATGCAGGGGTCGTGCCCGATCAGGCACTGGCTAAACCTTTGAGCTGAAAGCTGCAAAATATTGTTCAAAAAACCACCAATCCCGGTATGATCGCGCGCCCGGATAACGCCCCACCTTGGAACCTTGATGAAGCCTCAACTGATCGCCGCCGCGGAACTCGACCGTCTAGAGACCTGGCAGAAATACTCCGCCCATATGTGCGGCGGCTGCGTGTCCAGCTGCTGCACGCTGCCGGTGGAGGTGAAGATCAAGGACCTGATCCGCATTGGCATCGTCGATGAGTTCGAGCGCGGCGAGCCGCCGAAGAACATCGCCAAGCGTTTGCAGAAAGAAGGCATCGTCGAGCGGTACAACAACAAGTCCGAAATTTTTACCCTGCAGCGCATGAGCAACAACGACTGCCTGTACCTGGATCGTAAGACGCGCTTTTGCACTATTTATGACAAGCGCCCGGATACGTGCCGCAACCACCCGAAAATCGGGCCGCGGCCGGGGTACTGTGCCTACAAGCCCAAGGAAGTGGTGCGCGAGACGAACTTCAAGACCCTCGACAAGTTCTAAGTTTTTGATCGTTCCCACGCTCCGCGTGGGAATGCAGCTGTGGACGCTCTGCGTCCGCTCTTGAAAGCAGGACGCGGAGCCTCCCAAGCGGCGTTCCCACGCGGAGCGTGGGAACGATCACAACACACAAACTGCAGGCATAAAAAAACGCCCCCGGCCTTTCGACCGGGGGCGTTTTTCATTCAGCCTGAGTTAACTCAGTTCTTGGCTTTCTTGGCAGCGCGGGTACGCTCGCCTTCGTCCAGGATCTTCTTACGCAGGCGGATCGACTTAGGCGTGACTTCGCACAGCTCGTCGTCCTGGATGAATTCCAGGGCCTGTTCCAGGGTGAAGCGAACAGGTGGAACCAGAGCGATGGTTTCGTCTTTGCCCGAAGCACGCATGTTGTCGAGCTTCTTGCCTTTGGTTGGGTTCACGCCCATGTCGTTGTCGCGGCTGTTCAGACCAACGATCTGGCCGTTGTAGATCTCTTGACCGTGTTCAACGAACAGCTTGCCACGCGCCTGGAGGGTTTCCAGGGAGTAGGTCAGCGCCTTGCCGGTTTCTACCGATACCAGAACACCGTTCTGACGGCCGGACATGTCGCCGGACTTCATGGTGTCGTAGCGATCGAAGATCGAGGTCAGGATGCCAGCACCGTTGGTCAGGGTCAGGAACTGGTTACGGAAACCGATCAGACCACGAGCAGGGATGTTGTATTCCAGACGCACACGGCCTTTGCCATCCGGCACCATGTTGGTCAGGTCGCCCTTACGCAGGCCCATCTCTTCCATGACCTTGCCCTGGGACTCTTCCGGGGTGTCGATGGTGACGTTTTCGAACGGTTCCTGCTTCACGCCGTCAACCTGACGGATGATCACTTCCGGACGACCAACACCCATTTCGAAGCCTTCGCGACGCATGGTTTCGATCAGTACCGAGAGGTGCAGCTCACCACGGCCGGAGACCTTGAACTTGTCAGCCGAGTCGCCTTCTTCAACGCGCAGAGCAACGTTGTACAGCAGCTCCTTGTCCAGACGCTCCTTGATGTTACGGGAGGTCACGAACTTGCCTTCTTTACCGCAGAAAGGCGAGTCGTTTACCTGGAAGGTCATGGAAACGGTTGGCTCGTCAACGGTCAGAGGCTTCATCGCCTCGACGTTGTCCGGCTGGCACAGGGTGTCGGAGATGAACAGCGAGTCCATACCGCTCACGCATACGATGTCGCCAGCGAAAGCTTCTTCAACGTCGATGCGGTGCAGGCCGTGGTGACCCATCAGCTTCAGGATACGACCGTTACGCTTCTTGCCGTCAGCGCCGATAGCGACAACCGGGGTGTTCGGCTTGACGCTACCACGAGCGATACGGCCAACGCCGATAACACCCAGGAAGCTGTTGTAGTCCAGTGCCGAGATTTGCATCTGGAACGGGCCTTCACGGTCGACTTTCGGTGCTGGTACGTTGTCGACGATCGACTGGTACAGCGGAGTCATGTCTTCAGCCATGTCGGTGTGGTCAAGACCAGCAATACCGTTCAGGGCCGAAGCGTAGATGACTTGGAAGTCCAGCTGTTCTTCGGTGGCACCCAGGTTGTCGAACAGATCGAAGATCTGGTCCAGAACCCAGTCCGGACGCGCGCCTGGACGGTCAACCTTGTTGATGCACACGATCGGACGCAGGCCGGCTTCGAAAGCCTTCTTGGTCACGAAACGGGTTTGCGGCATAGGGCCGTCTTGAGCGTCAACCAGCAGCAGAACGGAGTCAACCATCGACATTACGCGCTCTACTTCGCCGCCGAAGTCGGCGTGGCCCGGGGTATCCACGATGTTGATGTGGTAGCCGTTCCAGTTGATAGCGGTGTTTTTTGCCAGGATGGTAATACCGCGCTCTTTTTCCTGGTCGTTGGAGTCCATCACGCGCTCGTCGTTGAGCTCGTTGCGCTCCAGGGTGCCGGATTGACGCAGGAGTTTGTCTACCAGGGTGGTTTTACCATGGTCAACGTGAGCAATGATGGCGATGTTACGTAGATTTTCGATCACTTGTGTATCTCGATCAGAGGATTCGGTGTGCTGACAGGTCGTGGCAGCGATTAACAGTAGAGTCAGGCCTTGCCGTTACAGCTTGACGGCAGAGTCGGGGGGCCGGTGACGCAGGCCACAGGCAAACAGCCCCGGGCTCTTAGCTCGGTCGATAAACGCGCACATTGGCATGCCCCTCACTGAGCAAATGGTGGGCATGCAGGCGACTCATCACGCCTTTGTCGCAATACAGCAGGTACTGACGGCTGTCATCCAGTTCCTTGAAACGCGCGTTCAATGCATAGAACGGCAGCGTTTGTACGTCGATGCCAGGAATCTCCAGCGGCTCGTCGTCGGCGGCATCCGGGTGACGGATGTCGACGACGATCTGGCCGGCCAGGGCTTCGCTGACTTCTTCGATCTGCACATCCTGGCCCAATTCGTCGATCACTCGATCGATTGGCACCAGCTTGGCGTTCTCGAGCGCACGCTCCAGAATCGCCATGTCGAATTCTTTTTCTTCATGCTCCACGCGGTGACGCTTGGCGTGGGTCTTGGGGTTCACCGAAATGACCCCGCAGTATTCAGGCATATGCTTGGCAAAGTCGGCGGTGCCGATTTGCTCGGCCAGGTCGATGATGTCCTGCTTGTGGCTGGCGATCAGCGGGCGCAGCACCAGCTTCTCGGTCACGCAATCAATGATCGACAGGTTCGGCAGCGTCTGGCTGGAAACCTGGGAAATCGCTTCGCCGGTCACCAGGGCGTCGATCTGCAATTGATCGGCGATTCGGGACGCAGCGCGCAACATCATACGCTTCAATACTACGCCCATATGACTGTTATCGACTTTGCCGAGAATTTCGCCCAGCACTTCCTCGAACGGTACGCTTACAAATAGCACGCGCTGGGAGCTGCCGTACTTCTTCCAGATAAAGTGCGCGACTTCCATCACGCCCAATTCATGGGCACGCCCGCCCAGGTTGAAGAAGCAGAAGTGGCTCATCAGGCCGCGGCGCATGATCTGGTAGGCCGCCACCGTGGAATCGAAACCGCCGGACATCAATACCAGGGTCTGTTCCAGGGCACCCAGCGGGTAGCCGCCGATGCTGTTGTGCTGGCTGTGGATCACAAACAACCGTTGGTCGCGAATTTCCATGCGCACTTCAATTTGTGGCGCTTTCAGGGAAATTCCAGCGGCACCGCACTCGCGACGCAGCTTGCTGCCGACGTATTTCTCGACATCCATGGAGCTGAACGGGTGCTTGCCGGCACGCTTGCAACGCACCGAAAAAATCTTGCCTTCAAGCGCACTGCCGTAGTGCTGCTTGCACTTTTCGGTGATGTCGTCGAAGTCGCCCAGCGGGTACTCATCCACCTGCAGAAAATGCGCGATGCCCGGCATGCAGCTCAGGCGCTCGGTCATGTCCTTCAAGGCTTTGGCGTCGGTAATGCGGGTTTCCAGCTCGAGGTTGTCCCACACGCCGTTCACCACCACAGCCGGGTCCAGGTCACGGAGCACGGCACGGATGTTCTTGGCCAACTGACGAATGAAACGCGTCCGTACCGGTCGGCTTTTGATGGTGATCTCGGGGAAGACTTTAACGATTAATTTCATGGAAACAGCGCGCGCCGGGCCTGCTGAAAAAGGGGGGCGCGGATTATAGCGGAAATCGCTCAAGGTTTAACCAGTTAATATGCATTGCATGCGCAATGCACCAAAACGGGTCATTTACACAAATAAACGCTACATTGCAGTGCGCGATTTATGCCGTTTTAGCCGATTGCACCGTTATAGGGGCCATTTTGAGGCAAAACGGCCATGTTGGCGCACTGGCATGCAATTTGCTCTCTTGTGAGGCAGGTTGCCTTGGCGGAGTATCCGCGCCGGCATCACCCAAATTCTAAGGGCTAACTCCACTACCCAAGCCCGAAGCCACCCGGAGGACACCATGTCGAAGTCGGTTCAACTCATCAAAGATCATGACGTTAAATGGATTGATCTGCGCTTCACGGACACAAAAGGCACTCAGCACCACGTGACCATGCCGGCTCGCGATGCGCTGGAAGATGACTTCTTCGAAGTCGGCAAGATGTTCGACGGTTCCTCCATCGCCGGCTGGAAAGGCATCGAAGCCTCCGACATGATCCTGCTGCCAGACGACAGCACAGCCGTACTCGACCCGTTCACCGAAGAGCCAACCCTGATCCTGGTGTGCGACATCATCGAGCCTTCGACCATGCAAGGCTATGACCGCGACCCACGCGCCATCGCCCACCGTGCCGAGGAATACCTGAAGTCCACCGGTATCGGCGACACCGCATTCTTCGGCCCTGAGCCAGAGTTCTTCATCTTCGACTCGGTGAAGTTCAAATCCGACATCTCCGGCTCCATGTTCAAGATTTTCTCCGAGCAAGGCTCGTGGATGTCCGACCAGGACGTGGAAGGCGGCAACAAAGGCCACCGTCCAGGCGTGAAAGGCGGCTACTTCCCAGTACCACCGTTCGACTTCGACCATGAAATCCGTACCTCCATGTGCAACGCACTGGAAGAAATGGGCCAGACCGTTGAAGTTCACCACCACGAAGTGGCGACTGCCGGCCAGAACGAAATCGGCGTGAAATTCAACACGCTGGTGAAGAAGGCTGACGAAGTTCAAACCCTGAAATACTGCGTGCACAACGTTGCTGATGCCTATGGCCGCACCGCTACCTTCATGCCTAAGCCGCTGTACGGCGATAACGGCTCGGGCATGCACGTTCACGTATCGATTTCCAAAGACGGCAAGAACACCTTCGCTGGCGAAGGCTATGCCGGCCTGTCCGATACCGCCCTGTACTTCATCGGCGGCATCATCAAGCACGGCAAAGCGCTGAACGGCTTCACCAACCCGTCGACCAACTCCTACAAGCGTCTGGTCCCAGGTTTTGAAGCGCCGGTGATGCTGGCCTACTCGGCACGCAACCGCTCCGCCTCGATCCGTATTCCTTACGTCAACAGCCCTAAAGGCCGTCGTATCGAAGCGCGCTTCCCAGACCCGGCTGCCAACCCTTACCTGGCCTTCGCCGCCCTGATGATGGCCGGCCTGGACGGTATCCAGAACAAGATCCACCCTGGCGACGCCGCCGACAAAAACTTGTACGACCTGCCGCCTGAAGAGGCCAAAGAGATCCCACAAGTGTGCGGCAGCCTGAAAGAAGCCCTGGAAGAGCTGGACAAGGGCCGTGCGTTCCTGACCAAAGGCGGCGTGTTCAGCGACGACTTCATCGACGCTTACATCGCCCTGAAAAGCGAAGAAGAAATCAAGGTGCGCACCTTCGTACACCCACTGGAATACGAGCTGTACTACAGCTGCTGATCCGGTAGCGCTGCTTAACGTGGCGTGATGAAAAGGACCTCCTCCGGGAGGTCTTTTTTTTGCCTGCGAATTGTCAGATGGCCGCTTGGCGGTCGAGCATGCGGCTGACCATCAACGTCCCCATGGCGCTCAGTTGGTGAATGGCCAGTGCGATATCGCGGTGCTTTCCATCCAGGTCTTCGGAAAGGTCCAGCAACAAGGTACTGACCGAGGAGAAGGTTTCGAAGCTGTTGATCATCAGCGCCTCATCGTCGATATCAGCGGCGATGGTGAAGACACAGGGCGGTGGATTCGGGGTTGGCTTGAACATTTTCTACATTCCTCAAATGAGGCCGCTTTCATTTCGCTACTAAACGAAGTGGAGGCAGCTGTGCGCAGGTTAGTAGACCGGTGAATGTAGAAGCCCGGCGCATCCGAAGATGCCCTGCGCACAACCGCCATCAAGCGTGATGGAGAATGCACGACCTACAATTCGAATCCAGGCTACTAAACCTGATCGCTGATGAGCAGCGACCGAGCAACCTTAAAGACGAAATGCCAGCCGTACAAGCCGGCGGATTCTGGCCCACCTGTAGGCAACCGCGCAAGTTAAGGTAGCCTCTGCCTTACCCCCTACACGACCACTGTAGGAGCTAACTTCATAAAGTCGATAGCGGAGCAGCCTGGCTTCTATCCATATTTTCTGATCGAGACTTAATGAGCAGCCGTTCAGCAATAAACCTCAGCGAACTGAATTTCACTGCATACGAACTCGAGAAAATCAAATTGTCACGCTAGAAAAATCTCGCAGCTGCTTTACGGCGCAGGGAAAAGCCCTGTCACGATTATTCAAAATAACACCTCAGGAATAATTATTGCTGAGCCATAATTCTTACATGACAGCAGATCAGTTGCCGTTATCGGGCCGATAGATGCATCGAGAAGACGCAATGCCCCAAGCGGACGCTTGATACGAAGCTCTGGAAATGGACAGCTTGGCTGAGCGGATCTGCTAGCTTCTTCCGATCCTCGTCCTAGCAACTGACGTCAGGCGCTCGCGAAGCTCTATGTTTGGGGTCGCTACAGACCGAGCGTAGCTCAAACTGGCTAGGATCTGCTATTAGGAAATATTACGAGTTTAACAAGTGTATTTGAAAGTTAGTTAGGAGCCTTAAACCCAATCAACTCCAAAAGGTAAATATATTAAGCTATATAAAATTTGTTTTTATTCTGGATATCCAGCCCAGTGCGTCGCTGGCCAGGTGAAAATCTCACCCTAACAACACCTGAATGCGAAGCTTGGCTAAAAACAACAATTCTAGTATTATCTTGATGAAAATCATATTGGACATGGGGGAAAACATGGACGACGTCAAAGTTAGCACGGTCAGCTTTACCGGATATAAAGCGTTTAAGTCTCCACAATCGATAGACATCAAACCATTAACTATATTATTCGGATATAACAACTCCGGCAAAAGTGCCGCCATAAGACTGATGCCAATGCTGGCTGCGAGCTTTTCAGAAAACAAACGTCAAACATTGATAAAAAGTTATCTTGATTATACCTCACCCTGCCTGAGAGGTGCCGCTTTCAATAATCTTTCGCACGCGGCAGGAAACAAAATGTCTTTTGGACTTGAGTGGGAGGATGGCGAGTCGATTAATTTTGACCTCACACAAGTAGGCGAAGACGAAGAAAGCATTTCCGCCATAACAATCCAAGAGTTAAACAAGACAGTACTGGAATCATTCGATTACCAAATAAGCGATGATTTTGAACCAGAAGAATTACGATACCAGCTAAAAGAAAAAAAACTTGAGACAGTGTTACTGGACAACTTTACCCTCCGAAGCGACGACAGCGAAAACCCTATTGTTCACAAATCATTAGATAGGAAGCTAAAAGAATTCTCTAGGTCTGTATTCTGGCTGAATTCTATCAGGACTCAACCTCCTAGAGAGTTTGCGGTTAACTCCAGTATCCTAGCAGGCATAAAGTACGACGGTTCAGGCACGGCTGAAACCATTTGGAAAATGTCTCGAGTAAAAAGTCCAGCACTTGATGATATAAACGAATGGCTCGTAGAAACTTGCGGCAGAGCGATTGATATAAATCTTCTTTCACAAAGTTCAAGCAACGATAAAACTGTTTGTAAGCTCGAGACGATCTCCGTAAATGACACCGCGAGCAACTCTTCCATTCGAATTCCAATTCTTGACTCTGGCGAAGGCATTTCTCAAGCGTTACCAGTTGTTACTTTATGCGCGCAAGCAGCTACTGGCGAGCTTGGAATTAATCCTATCATAATGCTAGAGCAACCAGAATTACACCTTCATCCACGAGCGGTCGTAACACTAGCGAACTTCCTTGTTAAGTGTATCAAAAAAAATAAACGTGCTAGCTTCATCATTGAAACGCATTCCGAAAGTCTGCTTTTAGCAATTCAAACCGCATTGGCAGCGGGCGATCTTTCATTAGATGACCTATGTACATACTGGGTTTCTAAAGGAGCTTCCGAGGAAGGGAGCCTTTTAAGGAAAGTTGAATTTGATGAAAGCGGATATATCTTGAAAAATTTCCCCGATGAAGTGTTCCAGGAAATATACGAGCAAGCGAAGACATTAATGGATGTTCGAGATAACAATAAAGGAGAGTAAAGTGTTCTTCAATATCTCATCCGCCCTGCTTAACGAAGACAACGAACTTTTATTGATGCTTTTCATTCACCGATATGAAGATGGTAGGATATTTATAGAGTTTGATGATCTGCAAGTCGCTGAAAATTGGATTGCATCACTATCCAAAGCACACAAAGACCGATGGTCAATGCTTTTGAGGCACTCCATTCAGCTGAGTGCAAGATTCAATATAAAGAAAACATATCCATCAACACTCATTGTAAATGTTACTGATACCGAAGAAAGCAGCTGGGACGAAATCGTTAAAGTCACTCTTAATGATGCCTTCTCTCTAATTGACCAAAGCATTAAACTTGCCCTAGAAAATTCGAGAAACGACCTGTTATTCCTTAAAACACTGCTCCCGGAAAAATATCGAGATAGAATTGATGTATTGATCAGTAAAGGACACATAGAAGTTCTCGGCGGGGGTATTGGGGAACTAAAAAAAATACTAGAGTTGAGAGGAGGGGAAAAAGGGTTCCGCTTGCTAAGCTGGACAATGTTTGACAGTGATGCGCCTCAACCTGGCACAGTGGGAAAAGCCACTCAAGAAATAATTGATGTTTGCGAGCAGAACTCACTAACTTATCACTGCTTAAAAAAACGATCGATTGAAAACTATATAAATGAAGATATATATATACTGACTCATCGAGGGCCTTTGAATGAACGAGCAAAGGCAATTTACTCAATGAATGAAGACCAAATTTCACATCTCAATATGAAAGATGGTCTCTCCGCCGATGAGAAAGCTTCCGAACTTTATAATAATTTGCCTCCGGAAACTCTTGCTGAGCTGACGCAAGGATTTGGAAAGCGCTTTGCGCATAAAACGTTTTCTTGCGTTGGAGCACACGAAGACATCTATAAAGTCTATCAGAAAAATTCGACACTTGATGAATTCGGATCTAAACTTAATCATCTCGCAAGCCTACTGGGGAGGCCGGTATGAGTTTTAAATTCACAATGGAACCGAGAGTATCCTTTCTGTCCGCTCTCTTAAAAGATATTTATGAGGGGATTCTTAAAATCCCTAGATTTCAGCGGAGTTTAGTTTGGAAAAGGCAACAGCAACGAGAACTGTTGTGCAGTATTTATGAAGGCCTTCCGATTGGCGCGCTCCTAGTTTGGAATACTCGGCTCGACAACATAAATACATACGATCATATTGGGCCATTCCTTGTTGAGAAAGCGCCATCATCCTCCTCAAATATCTATCTAATGGATGGATTGCAGAGGCTATCTACCCTCTACTGCATGCTCCTTCATCCTACTGACAAAATCAGCAATAAATATACAAGCGAAAACAGCGTTAGCGATTTTTTAATGTACTGCGATTTGTCCGCAGACAACGTAGAAAACATGTTTCTATTTCGCGACGAGCTCAGCGCCGATGAGCTCGTCAGAAAAAACTACATGTATATGCCATTGGATTTAGTATTCAAAAGCAAAGAACTTTTACGCTTCCAGCGCCTAATCCCTGCTCACATGGAGGGTTTGGTGGATAGGTGTGATGCTGTGGTAAGCGCTTTCAAAGATTATAAGATCCCAGTCATCCCGTTGGAATCCGATGATCAGGCTTTAGTTACTAAAAGCTTTGAGCGAATCAACAGCCGCGGGACGGTTATGTCTGAAGCTCATATGTTAAATGCTTTGAGCTACACTGACAAATTTGACTTATTGGGAAGCCTTGAGCTTTATAATGAGAAATATTTTGACGAGGCGTCGAAATGGAAGGAAATAGATACTGAATTTGTATTAATGCTTTTAAAGCTGAAACTAGGATACGAAATATATTCGAAAGAAACTGATAAATTAGCAAAAAATATAAACGATGGCTCTGTTTCGGAAATCTTTGAAGCTATCGAGCGGCTCGCTGAGTTTGCTAACACTCATTTAAATATCGACTCCCCTGCTGCCTTCCCCTATCGGCTCCAGATGCTTGGAATCGCTCGATCTTTTCTTGATAACCCGAATTGCTCTCCAGATATGCTGACGAGCTGGTTTTATATCTCTGCCTACACGAATGCTTTTGGCACTACAGCCCGAAACTCTCAACGAGCACTTACAGACTTAAATAGGTATCTTCAAACAGGTAGTTTGGGCTGGTCGCTAAATCAAGGGCCTGCCCTCCTCCCTCTCGAAGGCATTAAAGTAAATCTCAATGCTGGCAGAATAAAAACTTGGGTACTTGCTTTGGCTGCGAAACTTGAAGCGCATAAGATCAAGTCTTATAAGGGCAGTGAGAAAAGACTTATACCTATTCGACCTAAAGAATTTATCAGGCATGAACGCCGCCCAGGATTTTATTTTTTACTGGGAGACACACCAGCCAAAAATTTTGATATCCACCTTATGGGCGAAAATGAATCACTGGCTCACTTTGTGACTCCAAAAATCTACGAACTATATCTAAGCGGACAATACGCTGAATTCGCAAGAAGCAGAGAAGCACTCATGTTTAATTGGGAACTGGAAAATCTGATTAAGCCATCAGCTAATTTGGCAAATTTTGTGATAGAATCCGGCACCAAAACTCACTGAGACGATAGCTTTGACCAACTTAACCTTCCCTGCCCAAGAGCCGTGCCTTCAATGGGCAGAGTTTTTTGCAGGCGGAGGTATGGCCAGAGCAGGGCTTGGTAATAACTGGAAGTGCGTACTCGCAAATGATTTCGACTCTATAAAAGTTAAATGTTACTCAGAAAATTGGGGAACTGATGATCTTATCCATGGGGATATTAGATCAGTTTCTCCTAATATCGTCCCTGACAACCTAGATCTTGCATGGGCCAGCACCCCTTGCCAAAATTTCAGCTCAGCGGGTATGGGTGAAGGACTACTAGGTGCATCATCCTCTGTATTTACGGCCTGGTGGGAAATCATTCAAAAGAAGTACATTTCCGGCACTCATCCGAAAATTGTTGTATTGGAAAATGTGAGAGGACTTCTGAAATCCCGAAATGGACAGGATTTTAAAACTGTCGCCGAGAGTTTTGGGTTTGGTGGATATCATTTTGGTGTAGTCGTAGCTGATGCCATTCACTTTCTGCCGCAGAGTCGGCCACGAATTTTTCTGGTCGCAGTTCGAGACGATATTGAAGTACCTACTCAATTACTATCTCCTGATCCGGTTGAAATTTGGCACCCCGATGATTTGATTAGCGCATTGGACAATCTTCCCGAAGCGTTACGGCAACGCCATTTTTGGTGGCGTTTACCTCCCCCTCCGCTCGTAGCGTTGACTCTGTCTGATATTTTAGAGCCTGATGTTTCTGTTTGGCATACACCTGAGCAGACTCAGAAACTTCTGGCAGCCATGTCACTCATCAACATCGGTAAAATCAGAAAAGTCTCCAGTACGGATTCCGTAGTTGTGGGAACTTTATTTAGGCGCATGCGCCCGCATGAAGGACGAATGAGATCCTTCACGGAGGTCAGACTTGATGGTATTGCAGGGTGCTTGCGGGCTTCCGATGGCGGGTCTTCAAGGCAAATGCTGATTTTTATTGAGGGTGAAACGATAAAAACAAGGCATATGACCGCGAGAGAGTCTGCTCGTTTGATGGGGTTGCCGGACGAATATTCGCTCCCGTCCGCAAAAACACATGCCGCGAAGGTCATAGGAGATGGTGTCGCCGTACCTGTGGTGCAGTTTCTCGATGATTCACTGCTCACCCCCCTGGCGGCTGTGTGGAAGTATTCTGCGCTCAAATTGAGTTAGATAGACGTAGGCACTGAAACGCTCCCCTCTTAGGAAATGTAGAGAATCCGGGGCGATTCAGTAAACTCGCTCCCCCAAAAAAAACGGCTCATGCCGCCTGAGGAGTAATATAACGAATAGTACATGTACCAAAAAACAGATAGTCTCAGAGACCTTACACTCAATCATTCAAAGAGAATTAGTACAACATTGTGCTGTTATGTGCTTGCGGAGGTCTTTTTTGTCTGGTGATTAAACTGCTTCACACCTGCTACCCTCCTACAAGGAAATCACCATTGAAACGTGGATTTGTATTCGCTCTGTTATTTGTCAGCGCCAGTGCGATTGCCGCGCCGCCCATACTTGAGCCGTTGCTCAACAGCATCGCCGAGCGCCTGGAGATTGCCGACCAAGTGGCCTTGAGCAAATGGGACAGCCACAAGCCCGTCGAAGACAAAAAACGCGAGCAGGAAGTGATCGCCAGCGTCGTCGCCCAAGCCCCGAGGTACAAGCTTGACCCCGCTGCCGCCGAGCAGTTTTTCTCCGCGCAGATCGAGGCGAACAAACTGGTGCAATACACCCACCTGTCCGACTGGCAGTTTCAGGGCAAGGCACCGGACGACCCACGCCCCGACCTGGTGAAGCAGATTCGCCCGCAGTTGGATGAGCTGCAAAAACGCCTGCTGCAACAACTGGCCGACTTCACCCCACAGCGCACCGACCCGCAGTGCCCACAGTGGCTGGCCGAATCGGTGCATGAGCCTTTGAACGATCCGCTGCGCCAACTGGCAATGATCCGCGCCACCGCCGAACTCTGCATCTATAAAGGCTAATGACTGCGAACCCGATAAAAATGTGGGAGGGGGCTTGCTCCCGATAGCGGCGTGTCCGTCGACATTGGTTTGACTGACCCACCGTTATCGGGAGCAAGCCCCCTCCCACATTTGGGCTGTATGCATTCAGGGCCATCTCTGGCAGCTTCCTGAACAACCTTCACAAAACCGCACTATATTGGTGCGATAGGTTGCACCCTCACCCCAGCCACAGCCCATTTTGGTTCGAATCTTCCCGATCAAACTGGCAGAACGCCACAGTTTCGCGCCACAAACCCCTATTTCAGGGCTTTAACGCTTCTTTTCGGAGCCTTGGTTTGGTTTTTGCATTTTCCTTGTATCAGCGTGTGCCTCAAGCCCGCGCCTTGCTCCAAAAGAGGTCCCGATGACCATCAGCGATGCACTGCACCGTTTGTTACTCGACAACCTGACCACCGCGACCATCCTGCTCAATGCCGACCTGCGCCTTGAGTACATGAACCCGGCGGCGGAGATGCTCCTGGCGATCAGCGGCCAGCGCAGCCATGGGCAGTTCATCAGCGAATTGTTCACTGAGTCGGCCGAAGCCTTGAGTTCGTTGCGCCAGGCCGTGGAGCAGGCACACCCGTTCACCAAGCGCGAAGCGATGCTCACCGCGCTGACCGGGCAAACGTTGACCGTCGACTACGCCGTGACCCCAATCCTGAGCAATGGCGCGACCCTGCTGCTGCTCGAAGTCCACCCCCGCGACCGCCTGCTGCGCATCACCAAGGAGGAAGCGCAGTTGTCCAAGCAGGAAACCAGCAAGATGCTGGTGCGCGGCCTCGCCCATGAGATCAAGAACCCACTGGGCGGTATTCGCGGCGCGGCACAGTTGTTGTCCCGTGAGCTGCCGGACGAGCACCTCAAGGACTACACCAACGTCATCATCGAAGAAGCCGACCGCCTGCGTAACCTGGTAGACCGCATGCTCGGCTCCAACAAGCTGCCCTCCCTGGCGATGACCAATGTGCATGAGGTGCTGGAGCGCGTCTGCCAACTGGTCGAGGCCGAAAGCCAAGGCTGCATCACCTTGGTGCGCGACTACGACCCAAGTATTCCCGACGTGTTGATCGACCGCGAACAGATGATCCAGGCGGTGCTCAACATCGTGCGCAACGCCATGCAGGCCATCAGCAGCCAGAACGAGCTGCGCCTGGGCCGCATCAGCCTGCGCACCCGCGCCCTGCGCCAGTTCACCATCGGCCATGTGCGCCATCGGCTGGTGACCAAGGTCGAGATCATCGACAACGGCCCCGGCATTCCTGCGGAGCTGCAGGAAACCATCTTTTTCCCCATGGTCAGCGGCCGCCCGGACGGTACCGGGCTGGGCCTGGCCATTACCCAGAACATCATCAGCCAGCATCAGGGCCTGATCGAATGTGAGAGCCACCCCGGCCACACCACGTTCTCGATCTTCCTGCCATTGGAACAAGGAGCCCCCACGACATGAGCCGTAGTGAAACTGTCTGGATCGTCGACGACGACCGTTCTATCCGCTGGGTCCTCGAAAAAGCCTTGCAACAGGAAGGCATGACCACCCAGAGCTTCGACAGCGCCGATGGGGTGATGAGCCGCCTGGCACGCCAGCAGCCAGACGTGATCATTTCCGACATCCGCATGCCTGGGGCCAGCGGCCTGGACTTGCTGGCGCGCATTCGCGAGCAGCACCCGCGCTTGCCGGTGATCATCATGACCGCCCACTCGGACCTGGACAGCGCTGTCGCGTCCTACCAGGGCGGTGCCTTTGAATACCTGCCCAAGCCATTTGACGTGGATGAGGCGGTGGCGCTGGTCAAGCGCGCCAACCAGCACGCCCAGGAACAACAGAACCAGGAAGCCCCGCCCACCCTGACCCGCACCCCGGAAATCATCGGGGAAGCGCCGGCGATGCAGGAAGTGTTTCGCGCCATCGGGCGCTTGAGCCACTCCAACATCACTGTGCTGATCAACGGCGAATCGGGGACCGGTAAAGAACTGGTGGCCCACGCCCTGCACCGCCACAGTCCACGGGCGGCGTCGCCGTTTATCGCGCTGAACATGGCGGCGATCCCCAAGGATTTGATGGAGTCCGAGCTGTTCGGCCATGAGAAAGGCGCGTTCACCGGCGCAGCCAACCTGCGTCGCGGGCGCTTTGAACAGGCGGACGGCGGCACGCTGTTCCTCGATGAGATCGGCGACATGCCGGCCGATACTCAGACTCGCTTGCTGCGCGTGCTGGCTGACGGCGAGTTCTACCGTGTGGGCGGGCATACGCCGGTGAAGGTGGATGTGCGCATCATCGCGGCCACCCACCAGAACCTGGAAACACTGGTGCATGCGGGTAAATTCCGTGAGGACTTGTTCCACCGCCTCAACGTGATCCGCATCCACATCCCGCGCATGTCGGACCGTCGCGAAGATATCCCCACCCTCGCCCGCCACTTCCTCAGCCGCGCCGCTCTGGAGCTGGCGGTGGAGCCCAAGCTGCTCAAAAGCGAGACCGAGGAATACCTCAAGAACCTGCCGTGGCCCGGCAACGTGCGCCAGCTGGAGAACACCTGCCGCTGGATCACGGTGATGGCCTCCGGGCGTGAAGTGCACATCAGCGACCTGCCGCCGGAACTGCTGAGCCTGCCGCAGGACTCGGCCCCCGTGACCAACTGGGAACAGGCGCTGCGCCAATGGGCTGACCAGGCCCTGGCACGCGGCCAGTCGAACCTGCTGGACAGCGCCGTGCCGGCGTTCGAGCGGATCATGATCGAGACTGCCCTGAAGCACACTGCCGGCCGTCGTCGCGATGCGGCCGTGCTGCTGGGTTGGGGGCGCAATACCCTGACGCGCAAGATCAAGGAATTGGGGATGAAGGTGGATGGTGGGGATGATGATGAGGGTGATGAGGCCTGAACCCCAAGACCGCTGAAGGCCCAGTGTGGGAGCCGGGCTTGCCCGCGATGACGGTGTGTCAGCCACCCTGTATAGGGCTGACACGCCGTCATCGCAGGCAAGCCAGCTCCCACATTGGTTTTGTGCAATGCCTGCAGACTGTGCACCGCTTCAATGCACGATGAACCGGCATTGAGCACAGACCAGAAAACTCACATATCGCTTTCGCTACAAATTTCTTGGTAGCAGAAACAAACAAAGCCCCGTATTCCGGGGCTTTGCGCTTTTTGGCATTTTTTTCCAGCAGCAATTGCAAGTTTTGGCACGCCCCCTGCAATAACCCCAGTACTACCCAGTTTCGGGGACCTTGGTACAGGCAGGCCGAGAATCCCCTCTTTAACACCGAAGCCTTAGGCTTCACCCCGTTTTGGGAGCCCTGGTACAGGCAGGCCGGGAACTCCCTCTTTTATTGCTCTTGGAGATGGATCTCCAGCCGCCAGCGGCCATCGACCTCTGCACCGCTCCACTCCCCACGCAACGGCCGAGCCGCCACCAGGTTCAGCAGCAGGCCAGCGTCGGTCTTGCGTATGCGCCAATTCACGTCCTTGTCATTGACCTTGAGCTGCCCGTTGGCAGCCTTGCCTTGCGCGTCAAACAGCAGCGCCACGGTGCCGTCGATATGCTCGCCGTGCAGCTTGGGTTCGTCGTTGAACCACACCACCAAACCATCCGCCGCAGGTTCTACCTGTTGCAGCTCAAGCGGCTCGGGGGTGGTCAAGCGACCGATCATCAAGCCAATCATCAAGCCGACAATCGCCAATGAGCCCAACACCCTCGGCAATAGCTTCGGTCTCGGGTCGTCTTCGGGGGTAGAATGCAGCGCATCTTTGCCTTCGGAGCCGTGCATGTTTCACGTCATCCTTTTTCAACCAGAAATTCCGCCGAATACCGGCAACGTTATCAGGCTGTGCGCCAACAGTGGCTGCCACCTGCATTTGATCGAGCCGTTGGGCTTTGACATGGACGACAAGCGCCTGCGCCGGGCCGGGCTGGACTACCACGAGTACGCCACCCTCAAGCGCCATGCCGACCTGGCCAGTTGCCTGGAGAGCCTGGGCCACCCTCGGCTGTTCGCGTTCACCACCAAGGGCTCGCGGCCGTTTCATGATGCCAGCTTTGCCGAGGGCGACGCGTTCCTGTTCGGCCCGGAGAGCCGAGGCCTGCCGGCCGAGGTGCTTGACGCATTGCCCGATGGCCATCGCCTGCGCTTGCCGATGCGTGAAGGCTGCCGCAGCCTGAACCTGTCGAACACCGTAGCCGTTGCCGTCTATGAAGGCTGGCGCCAACTGGGCTTTAAATAACACCGCATAACAAATGTGGGAGCGGGCTTGTGTGGGAGCCGGGCTTGCCCGCGATGCAGGCACCTCGGTGTGTCAGTCACACCGCAGTGATGCTATCGCAGGTAAGCCAGCTCCCACACAAGCCCGCTCCCACATTTAGAACGGCATCGCTCAGCAAATTACTGAACGGTTGGCGCGCCTTCCTGTTGCATGCGCTGCAGCTCTTGGGCGTACAGGGCATCGAAGTTCACCGGGGCCAGCATCAGGGCCGGGAACGAGCCACGGGTGACCAGACTGTCCAGGGTCTCACGGGCATACGGGAACAGGATGTTCGGGCAGAACGCACCCAGGGTGTGGCTCATGGACGCTTCGTCCAGGCCCTGGATCAGGAAGATACCGGCCTGTTGCACTTCAGCGATGAAAGCGACTTCTTCACCATTCTTGACGGTGACCGACAGGGTCAGCACGACTTCGTGGAAGTCACCTTCCAGGGATTTCTGACGGGTGTTCAGGTCCAGCGCAACGCTTGGGGTCCACTCCTGACGGAAGATGGCCGGGCTTTTTGGCGCTTCGAACGACAGGTCACGCACGTAGATCCGCTGCAGCGAGAACTGTGGGCCTTGAGCTTCTGCTGCTTCGGTGTTCTGTTGATCAGTCATCGCAGATCCTTCTTTATCTTGGGTTCTTGAGGGTTTAGGCGTCAGGCGGACAGCAGCGCATCAAGTTTACCGGCGCGCTCCAGAGCGAACAGGTCGTCGCAACCACCGATATGCCGGGTGCCGATCCAGATCTGCGGGACCGACGTGCGGCCAGCCTTCTGGGCCATTTCGGCGCGCACCTGGGGCTTGCCATCGACCTTGATCTCTTCAAAGGCAACACCCTTTTTCTCAAGCAAGGCCTTGGCCCGCATGCAGTAAGGGCACCAATCGCTGGAATACACGACAACCTGGCTCATATCACTTCACCAACGGCAGGTTATCGCCACGCCAGCTGCTGATACCACCCGACAGCTTGGCGGCGGTGAAGCCGGACTTGAGCATCTCACGGGCGTGGGTGCCGGAGTGCTGGCCCTGGGCATCGACCAGGATGATGGTCTTGGCCTTGTGCTTTTCCAGTTCGCCCAGACGCGCAATCAGCTTGTCCTGGGGAATGTTCAGGGCGCCAACGATATGGCCGGCGGCATAATCCTTGGCCGGGCGAATATCGACGACCACGGCCTCATCCTTGTTGACCAGCGCGGTCAGCTCCGACGTGCTCAGGCTGCGACCACCGCGGCTCAGTTCGTGAGCGATCAGCAGCGCCAGCAGGATGACGAAGGCGCCCACAAGCAGGTAGTGGGCAGTGGCAAATGCAATCAGGTGATCAACCATCAAGGAGGTTCCAGGGCGTTAAAATGGCGGTAAGTATACACAGCCGCCAGGGGGGGCCAACCCCCGTAAAGCGGTGACGTGGTTGGAACTTCGCTTTAAACTGCCACTCCCTTTTCAATTGTCTTCCTTTATTAGCGCCGCGAGAGGATCTATGACTACCACGCCTAAACCTTTGGTCCTGATAATTCTCGATGGCTTCGGACACAGTGAAAGCCACCACGACAACGCGGTGTACTCGGCCAACAAGCCGGTACTGGACCGCCTGACCGCCACCGTGCCCAACGGCCTGATCTCAGGTTCCGGCATGGACGTGGGCCTGCCGGACGGCCAGATGGGCAACTCGGAAGTCGGCCACATGAACCTAGGTGCCGGACGAGTGGTGTACCAGGACTTCACTCGTGTCACCAAGGCGATCCGCGATGGCGAGTTCTTCGAAAACCCGACCATCTGCGCCGCGGTCGATAAAGCCGTTGCCGCCGGCAAGGCCGTGCACTTCATGGGCCTGTTGTCGGACGGCGGCGTACACAGCCATCAGGATCACTTGGTCGCCATGGCCGAACTGGCGTTCAAGCGCGGCGCTGACAAAATCTATCTGCACGCCTTCCTCGACGGCCGCGACACGCCGCCTAAAAGCGCGCAATCCTCCATCGAACTGCTGGATACCACCTTCGCCGCCCTGGGCAAGGGCCGTATTGCCAGCCTGGTGGGCCGTTACTTCGCCATGGACCGCGACAACCGCTGGGACCGTGTCGCCCAGGCCTACAACCTGATCGTCGACGGCCAGGCCGAATTCAACGCGGCCACCGCCCAGGAAGGTCTGGAAGCGGCCTACGCCCGCGGTGAAAGCGATGAATTCGTCAAAGCCACCACCATCGGCGAGCCGGTGAAAGTCGAAGACGGCGACGCCGTGGTGTTCATGAACTTCCGCGCCGACCGCGCCCGTGAACTGAGCCATGTGTTCGTCGATGAAGGCTTCAAGGACTTCGAACGCGCGCGCCAGCCGAAGGTCGAGTTCGTCATGCTCACCCAATACGCCGCCAACATCCCGGCCCCGTCGGCGTTCGCCCCGGGCAGCCTGGAGAACGTGCTGGGCGACTACCTGGCCAAGAACGGCAAGACCCAACTGCGCATCGCCGAAACCGAGAAATACGCCCACGTGACGTTCTTCTTCTCCGGTGGCCGCGAGGAGCCGTTCCCCGGCGAAGAGCGCATCCTGATCCCGTCGCCAAAAGTCGCTACCTACGACTTGCAGCCGGAAATGAGCGCACCGGAAGTCACCGACAAGATCGTCGACGCCATTGATCACCAGCGTTATGACGTGATCGTCGTCAACTACGCCAACGGCGACATGGTTGGCCACAGCGGCAACCTGGAAGCGGCGGTCAAGGCCGTGGAATGCCTGGATAAATGTGTTGGTCGCATCGTCGACGCGCTGGAAAAAGTCGGCGGCGAAGCGCTGATCACCGCCGACCATGGCAACTGCGAACAGATGTCCGACGAATCCACCGGCCAGGCGCACACCGCGCACACCACCGAACCGGTGCCGTTCATCTACGTCGGCAAACGTAACCTGAAAGTGCGTGAAGGTGGCGTGCTGGCGGATGTGGCGCCCACCATGCTCAAGCTGATGGGGTTGGAACAGCCGAAGGAGATGACCGGGACCTCGATCCTGGTCTGATCCAAAGTACGCCACAAAACAGTGTGGGAGCGGGCTTGCCCGCGATAGCGGCTAATCAGTCGACATCTATGTCGCTGACCCACCGCAATCGCGGGCAAGCCCGCTCCCACATTGGTTTTGTGGTGTTTGATAGATGTCTTTTTGCCATACCATCGCCACTCGGCGGCTATCTTGCCCTACCGCCCCAATTGGGCGTTTTTTTTGCAGCGCTTGGCGGGCATACTAGGCCGTCCTTTTCCCCTGGTGTCGCCCGCCTCTATGCTTCGCGCCTTGATAACCCTTGCTCTTGTCTGCCTGCTCCAACCGGCGTTTGCCGATGAGCGCGCACAAACCCAACAACAGTTGGACGCTACGCGTCAGGACATTACCGAGCTGAAAAAGCTGCTCGGCAAGCTCCAGGAAGAAAAATCCGGGGTGCAGAAAGACCTGCGCGGCACGGAAACCGAAATGGGCAAGCTGGAGAAGCAGGTCCAGGAGCTGCAAAAAGAACTAAAGAAGAGCGAGTCGGAACTGGAGCGACTCGACGCTGAGAAAAAAAAACTCCAGAGCGCACGCGTTGAACAGCAACGCCTGATCGCGATCCAGGCCCGTGCCGCGTACCAGAGCGGCCGCCAGGAATACCTCAAGCTGCTGCTCAACCAGCAGAACCCGGAAAAATTCGCCCGTACCCTCACCTATTACGACTACCTGAGCCAGGCGCGCCTGGCGCAATTGAAGGGGTTTAACGAAACCCTGCGCCAATTGGCCAATGTCGAACAGGAAATCGCCGACCAGCAATCGCAGTTGCTCGACCAGAAAACTGCCCTCGACACCCAGCGCGACCAGCTCGATAAAGTACGCAAGGAACGCCAGCAGGCCCTGGCCAAGCTCAACAGCGACGTAAAAGCCCGCGACGCCAAGTTGCAGGCCCGCGAGCAAGACCAGGCCGACCTGGCCAAAGTCCTCAAGACCATTGAAGAAACCCTGGCCCGCCAGGCACGCGAGGCCGAAGAAGCGCGGCAAAAAGCGCTGATCGCCCAGCAGGAAGCCGAAAAAAAGCGTCAGCGTGAGGCCGAACTGGCTGCCACCACCGACGCTCCGACCCCGCGCAAACCGGCGCGTGCAGCGCCTGGCCCGTTGGTTTCCAGCAGCGGCGAGTCGTTCGGCGGCCCTTTTGCTTCAGCACGAGGCAAACTTCCATGGCCGGTTGATGGTCGATTACTGGCACGCTTTGGGGAAACCCGTGGCGATGACACCCGCGCCAAGTGGGATGGCGTGATGATCAGCGCCTCTGCCGGCAGCCAGGTCCACGCGGTGCACGGTGGGCGCGTGGTGTTCGCCGATTGGTTGCGGGGCGCCGGCTTGCTGGTGATTCTTGACCACGGTAATGGCTATTTGAGCCTTTACGGCCACAATCAGACACTACTCAAGTCGGCAGGTGATGTTGTAAAAGCCGGTGAATCCATCTCCACTGTCGGTAACAGTGGCGGCCAGGACACCCCGGCGCTGTACTTCGCTATTCGTCAGCAGGGCCGCCCGAGCGACCCTGCACAATGGTGCCGGTCCCAAGGATAGGGTCGCATCTACATTAGGAGTTCGTTCGACATGCTGCATTTGTCCCGCCTCACTTCGCTGGCCCTGACGATCGCCCTGGTGATCGGCGCGCCTCTGGCTTTTGCCGACCAGGCCGCACCGGCTGCACCTGCCATGGCTGCGACGACCAAGGCGCCATTGCCGCTGGACGAGCTGCGCACCTTTGCCGAGGTCATGGACCGGATCAAGGCAGCGTATGTCGAACCCGTAGACGACAAGGCCCTGCTGGAAAATGCCATCAAGGGCATGCTCAGCAACCTCGACCCGCACTCCGCTTACCTGGGCCCGGAAGATTTCGCCGAGCTGCAGGAAAGCACCAGCGGTGAGTTCGGCGGCCTGGGCATCGAAGTGGGCTCCGAAGACGGCCAGATAAAAGTGGTCTCGCCTATCGACGACACCCCGGCGTCCAAGGCCGGCATCCAGGCCGGCGACCTGATCGTGAAGATCAACGGCCAGCCGACCCGTGGCCAGACCATGACCGAAGCCGTCGACAAGATGCGCGGCAAGCTCGGCCAGAAGATCACCCTGACCCTGGTACGCGACGGCGGCAACCCGTTTGACGTGACCCTGGCCCGTGCGACCATCACGGTCAAGAGCGTGAAAAGCCAGCTGCTGGAGTCGGGCTACGGCTATATCCGTATCACCCAGTTCCAGGTCAAGACCGGCGACGAAGTGGCCAAGGCCCTGGCCAAGCTGCGCAAGGACAACGGCAAGAAGCTCAACGGCATCGTGCTTGACCTGCGCAACAACCCAGGCGGCGTGTTGCAGTCGGCGGTCGAGGTGGTCGACCACTTCGTCACCAAGGGCCTGATCGTCTACACCAAGGGCCGTATCGCCAACTCCGAGTTGCGCTTCTCGGCCACCGGCAACGACCTCAGCGAGAACGTGCCACTGGCGGTATTGATCAACGGCGGCAGCGCCTCGGCCTCGGAAATCGTCGCCGGCGCCCTGCAAGACCTCAAGCGCGGTGTGCTGATGGGCACCACCAGCTTCGGCAAAGGCTCGGTGCAGACCGTATTGCCGCTGAACAACGACCGTGCACTGAAGATCACCACGGCGCTGTATTACACGCCGAACGGCCGCTCGATCCAGGCCCAGGGCATTGTGCCGGACATCGAAGTACGCCGCGCCAAGATCACCAACGAGATCGATGGCGAATACTACAAAGAGGCCGACCTGCAAGGCCACCTGGGCAATGGCAACGGCGGTGCCGACCAGCCAACCGGCAGCCGCGCCAAGGCCAAGCCGATGCCGCAGGACGATGACTACCAACTGGCCCAGGCGCTCAGCCTGCTCAAGGGCTTGAGCATCACCCGCAGCCGTTGATCATGCGTCTTGCCCTGATCTTCGCTGTGCTGTGCAGCCTGGCGGGGGTCGCTCAAGCGGCCACTGCCAGCGAACCGCACAAAGCCTACCTGACGCTTATCATCGACGACCTGGGGCAAAACCTGCCTCGGGATCGTCGCGTGCTTGCGCTACCCGGCCCGGTGACCGCCGCCATCATGCCGGACACGCCCCACGCCGCCGAATTTGCCCGTGAGGCCCACAAGGCTGGCAAGATCGTGATCCTGCACATGCCCATGGACCCGGCCACCGGCCCATTCGCCTGGCACCCGGAGCTGTCCATCGAAGAACTGGGCAAACGCCTGGACGCGGCATTTGAAGCCGTGCCCTACACCGCCGGCATCAACAACCACATGGGCAGCCGCATGACCGCACAACCGGCAGCGATGGCCTGGCTGATGGGTGAGTTGCAACGGCGTCACAAGTTCTTCGTCGACAGCCGCACCAGTGCGCAAACCGTCGCCGCCGCCGAGGCGCAGAAGATCGGTTTGGCCCATGTGTCGCGGGATGTATTTCTCGATGACGAACGCACCGAGGCGGCGATTACCACGCAACTGCAGACCGCGATCAAACTGGCGCACAAGCAGGGTTCGGCAGTCATGATCGGGCATCCTTACCCACAGACGCTGGCGGTACTGGAGCGCGAATTGCCCAAGCTCAAGGCGCAGGGCGTGGAGTGGATCGATATCAAGTTGATGATCAGCGTGCGCAGTAATCGGGCGATGAGTGCCCACGGCAAAAACGGCATCTATCGCTGACAGTCACTGTGGCGAGGGAGCTTGCTCCCGCTGAAGCGCGAAGCGCTCCCACGATTTTAGGGCCGCTACGCAGCCCAGCGGGAGCAAGCTCCCTCGCCACAACAGCTCACTTACAGATATTGCGCCATGATTTCGTCTATACGGCCGCTGTTGCGTAACTCATCCAATGCGGCCTGGAGCCTGGCCACCACCTCATCCGACACGTCTTTGTTCAACGCCAGGTAAAGCTGCGCACTGTTGAAGCGCAATACCGTCTTGAGCCCGTTCACCCCCACCTGCCGCGCCAGGTAACGCCCAGCGGGGTCGCCTGTGGCCCAAAGGTCGACCTGGCGTTCCATAAGCTTTTGCGCATTATCCTGGTCACGCAGGGCGACTATCGGCTTGAGCCCCTGCTTGTCCAGGCTTTCGGCAATGGCATCGCCTTTGTAGGCGCCAATCTTGTAGCGGCGCGCTTGCTCCAGATTTTCCAACTCGATCTTGCTGTCTGCCTTGGCCAGCAACACCCAATCGTCCGGGCCGATAGGGCCGACCCATTTGAACAAGGCTTCACGATCTGGCAACCGCGCCATTACAAACACGCCGTAACCTGGCTGTTCCAGGGCGAGCTTGTAGATTCGCTCCCAAGGAAAACGCAGAGTGAGGTTGTAGGAAATGCCAGCGCGCTTGAAGGTTTCGCGCACGATGTCCACGGCAATGCCTTCGATGTTCTCGTCCTTGGCGAAGTTCTTGCCGTTTTTCGCCATGTTGTAGGGCGGGAAATTTTCCGTCAGCAACACCAGGGAGGCGTCAGACGGTTGTTCGGCGTGTGCCGGAGCCACCATGAGCATGGAGGAACTGGCGAGGGCGAGCAGCAGGTGTTTGAACATGAAGGCTACCGGAATCCATGGCAAGCGCAGAGAGTGCCGCGAGCCTGCCATGGTGTCCAGCAGCGTTTAGCGCACGACGATACCGCGCGCTGCCATGTAGGCCTTGGCCTCGGGCACGGTGTATTCGCCAAAGTGGAAAATACTCGCCGCCAGCACCGCGCTGGCGTGGCCTTCAAGCACGCCATCGGCCAGGTGTTGCAGGTTGCCGACGCCGCCCGACGCGATCACCGGGATGCCCAGTGCATCGCTGATGGCGCGGGTGACGCCCAGGTCGAAGCCGTTTTTCATGCCGTCCTGGTCCATGCTGGTCAGCAGGATTTCACCGGCGCCCAGGCCTTCCATCTTCATCGCCCACTCCACCGCGTCCAGCCCGGTAGGCTTGCGCCCGCCGTGGGTGAAGATCTCCCAGCGCGGGGTTTCGCCCGGGCCGGAGACCTTCTTGGCGTCGATAGCCACCACGATGCATTGCGAACCGAAGTGCTGCGCGGCTTCGCCGACAAACTCGGGGTTGAACACCGCGGCGGTGTTGATCGAGACCTTGTCCGCACCGGCATTGAGCAGGTTGCGGATGTCTTGCACTGTGCGCACGCCGCCACCCACGGTCAGCGGGATAAACACCTGGCTGGCCATGCGCTCGACGGTATGCAGCGTGGTATCGCGGCCATCGACGCTGGCGGTGATGTCGAGAAAGGTAATCTCGTCGGCACCTTGCTCATCGTAGCGACGGGCAATTTCCACCGGGTCGCCGGCGTCACGGATGTTCTCGAACTTGACGCCCTTGACCACGCGACCGTTGTCGACGTCCAGGCAAGGGATGATGCGTTTGGCCAGCGCCATGGTCAGTCCTCAGCCGTTGTAGGCGTCGCAGTAAGCCTGGGCTTCGGCGACGTCCAGAGTGCCTTCATAGATCGCACGGCCGGTGATGGCGCCGATGATCCCAGGCGCCTTGGCGTCCAGCAGCGACTTGATGTCGCCCAGGTTGTGGATGCCGCCGGAAGCGATCACCGGAATCTTGGTGGCCGCTGCCAGGGCTGCGGTGAAAGGTACGTTGCAGCCCTGCATCATGCCGTCTTTGGCGATGTCGGTATAAACGATGGCGGACACGCCATCGGCTTCGAACTGCTTGGCCAGGTCGATCACTTGCACGGTGCTGATTTCAGCCCAGCCGTCGGTGGCGACGAAGCCGTCCTTGGCATCCAGGCCGACGATCACCTTGCCAGGGAACGCGCGGCAGGCTTCGGCGACGAAGGCTGGGTCTTTCACGGCCTTGGTGCCGATGATCACGTAGCTCACGCCCGCTTTCACGTAGTGCTCGATGGTTTCCAGGGAGCGGATACCGCCGCCGATCTGGATCGGCAGGGTCGGGTAGCGCTTGGCGATGGCGGTGACCACCTCGCCATTGACCGGCTGGCCTTCGAAGGCGCCGTTCAGGTCCACCAGATGCAGACGACGGCAGCCCCCTTCTACCCATTTGGCAGCCATGCTCACCGGGTCATCGGAGAACACGGTGGAATCTTCCATGCGGCCTTGGCGCAGGCGGACACAAGCGCCGTCCTTGAGATCGATAGCGGGGATAATCAGCATCTGGCAAACCTTATTCGATATTCAGCAATGCTTGGGAAATCAGGGTTTCTCAAGCGACCACAAGTCGCTTTCGATGCTTTCGAACCTTTCTTTAAGGAGCGTCTGCGTGTCGAAAATCGCCCTGTTGTAATAATGCGGCGCCACTTCGGTGGTGAACAACTCAAGAATTTCGGCGACCTCGAACGAGCCCAGCTTGAGCTCGAAGCGGTCTTCCATGAACCGCTTGATCTTGTCGGTAGCCTCACGTTCCTGCTCGGGCGCGAGGTTCAAGATCGGCGGCTTCGGCTTCCTCGCCATTTACCAGCGACCATCCCACGCGGCGAAATTCTGCAGCAATTGCAGGCCATGGGTATGGCTTTTCTCCGGGTGAAACTGCACGGCAAAGCGCGAACCATCGGCCAGTGCGGCGGCAAAATCGACGCCGTAATGCCCGCCACCCACCACCTGGCGCGGGTTACCGGCGGCGATGTAGTAGCTGTGCACGAAGTAGAAACGCGCCATGTCCGGGATGTCGTGCCACAGCGGGTGGTCGACGGTGCGGCGCACTTCGTTCCAGCCCATGTGCGGGACTTTGAGGTGCTCGCCATCTTCATGCAGGTCTTTGCCGAAGAACTTCACCTGCCCTGGAAACAGGCCAATGCAGTCGACACCGCCGTTCTCTTCACTGCTGTCGAGCAAGGCTTGCATGCCCACGCAGATACCGAGGAAGGGGCGGTCCTGGCTGACTTCGCGCACCAGGCTATCAAAGCCCAGGCGACGGATCTCGGCCATGCAATCGCGAATCGCGCCGACGCCGGGGAACACCACACGGTCGGCTTCGCGAATCACGTTGGCATCGCTGGTGATCAGCACCTTGCCGGCGCCTACATGCTCAAGGGCCTTGGCCACCGAGTGCAGGTTACCCATGCCGTAATCGATAACCGCGACCGTCTGCATTACAGGACGCCCTTGGTCGACGGCATTTGCCCGCCCATGCGCTCATCGACTTCCACGGCCATGCGCAGTGCGCGGCCGAAAGCCTTGAACACGGTTTCGATCTGGTGGTGAGTGTTGGTGCCGCGCAGGTTGTCGATGTGCAGGCTGACCAGTGCGTGGTTGACAAAGCCCTGGAAGAATTCCTGGAACAGGTCGACGTCAAAGCCACGGCCCACGTTAGCGCGGGTGTACGGCACGTGCATCTGCAAACCCGGGCGACCGGAGAAGTCGATGACCACACGGGACAGCGCTTCATCCAACGGGACATAGGCATGGCCGTAGCGACGGATGCCTTTTTTGTCGCCGATGGCCTTGGCAAACGCCTGGCCGAGGGTGATGCCCACGTCTTCCACCATGTGGTGGTCGTCGATATGCAGGTCGCCTTTGCCGACGATATCCAGGTCGATCAGCCCGTGACGGGCGATCTGGTCCAGCATGTGCTCAAGAAAAGGTACACCGATATCAAATCGGGCCTTTCCGGTGCCATCCAGGTTGATCGAGGCTTTGATCTGGGTTTCCAGAGTGTCGCGCTCGACAGATGCCTTACGTTCGGCCATCACCAGCTCCGCAAAATCATTGGGCGAAAAAGGCAGCCATTATAGGGGCGCAGGCGCTAAACAGAAACAACGAAGGGGATAAGACTGACGAGTTGGAGCGAGGAATGTCGGGGATAGACATGTGCATACATGTGAGCATGGGCTTATGTGGGAGCTGGCTTGCCTGCGATGCAGACACCTCGGGGTATCAGTTACACCGCAGTGATGCTATCGCAGGCAAGCCAGCTCCCACACAAGCCCGGCCCCACAGGAGCCGGGCCCACCCTTATTGCGGTGTCAGTGGAACAGTACCGCCGTCTTCTGCAGGGTCACCCACACCCCCCACGCCAGTGGAATACCCACTACCAGCCACGCAGCAATCGCCAGCGGCTTGCTGGCGGCGGAGGCCTTCCACTCCAGCACGGTGGTGGCATCGGCACCTTTGTCATGGCCCAGCGCCTGTTCGGCGGCAAGTTCTGCATCAGTCATGAAGTACTTGTCGGCCACCGGGCGCACCAGCAGGTTGCAGATGAAGCCCAGCACCAGCAGGCCGGCGAGGATGTACAAGGTGATGTCGTAGGCCGCGGCGCGTTCAACGCCGATGCTCAACTGGTATTCACGCAGGTAGTTCACCAGCACCGGGCCCAATACGCCCGCTGCGGCCCAGGCGGTCAACAGGCGACCGTGGATCGCGCCAACCATCTGAGTGCCGAACAGGTCCGCCAGGTAGGCCGGAACCGTGGCAAAACCACCGCCGTACATCGACAGAATGATGCAGAACGCGGCCACGAACAGCGCCACGTTACCCAGGTGCCCCAGGTTCGGGATCAGCGCGTACAGGGCAAAGCCCAGGGCGAAGAACACAAAATAGGTGTTTTTACGCCCCAGGTAGTCGGAGAACGACGCCCAGAAGAACCGGCCACCGATGTTGAACAGGCTCAACAGGCCGGTAAAACCAGCGGCAATGGCTGCAATGGAGGCCAACTGACCCGCATCCAATTGACCAAATGGCACATCAACACCCAGCAACTTGCCGCCGAACACTTCCTGCAGCAGTGGCGAAGCCATGCCCAGGATGCCGATACCGGCCGACACGTTCAGGCACAGCACCAGCCATACCAGGCGGAACTGCGGGGTTTTCCACGCGACATTCACATGCACATGGCGGTGAGTGATCATCGCATTGCTGGCTTTTTTCGCCGGAGCAGTCCAACCCTCAGGCTTCCAGCCGGTTGGCGGCACGCGATACAGCAGTGCACCACCGATCATGAACACGAAGTAAATCGCCGCCATGACCACAAAGCTCTGCCATACACCGACGCTGGTCGGTGAAGAGAAATGGCCCATCAGCGCCGCGGCCAAAGGTGCACCCACCATCGCGCCGCCGCCAAAGCCCATGATCGCCATGCCAGTGGCCATGCCGCGCTTGTCCGGGAACCACTTGATCAAGGTCGAGACGGGCGAGATATAGCCCAGGCCCAGGCCAATACCGCCAATGACCCCGGAGCCGATCCACATCAGCCAGATCTGGTGGGTATAGATACCCAAGGCCGAGATCAGCAGGCCACCACACCAGCACAGCGCCGAGACAACACCAGCCTTACGCGGCCCGGCGTGTTCCAGCCAACCGCCCCAGATTGCTGCGGAGCAGCCCAGGAAGATGAAGAACAGGGTATAGATCCAGCCCAGCATGGAGATGGGCCAGTCGCATTGGGACGAAAAGACTTGGGCGATAAAGCTCATGTCCGGCGCGCAGGCCACAGGTGCGGTGATGCCCAGCGCCTTGGACAAGGGCAGCCAGAACACCGAGAAGCCGTAGGCCATGCCGATGCACAAGTGGATGGCCAGTGCGGCCGGTGGAACCAGCCAGCGGTTGAAGCCCGGCTTGGCGATGATGCGCTCCTTGGACAGGAACGCAGGCTGTGCGGCGGCATTGCCGGCCACAGTGCTAGTGCTCATTGGTGTTTCCCCCAGTTATTGGTATGCGTCCGTCAGGCGCTCTCTCCCTCGGCCTTGCACGCAAAGCGTGGCCGTTTTGTTGAGTGAAGCTCCCTTTTAGGCGCGACGTTAAGTCGCAGAAGGCGGACGAACGTGCAGAGATTAGCACCAGTGGATGACGGAAAAATCAAACTGCCACTACCTTTTTTCGATTATCTGTATTTTCTTGACGTCAAAATCCCATTTCCGCACCGGTGGATACAATGTAACGATCCGTGAACTGACGCCGGCCTTCGGGCGTTATACTCTGCGGCTAAATTTTGAAATCGACATACAAGGACTCGCCCATGAAAGCGTTCGGCAAAATCCTGGGTCTGGTACTTCTCGGGCTGTTGCTGATCATTGTGGCGCTCGGCTTTGCCCTGACCCACCTTTTCGATCCCAACGACTACAAAGAAGAAATTCGCCAGATAGCCCGCGACAAGGCCCACATCGAGCTGACGCTCAATGGCGATATCGGCTGGAGCCTGTTCCCCTGGCTGGGCCTGGAGCTTCATGAAGCCAGCGTCGCAACCCTGACCGCACCGACTCAACCGTTTGCCGACTTGCAGATGCTCGGCCTCTCGGTGCGCGTACTGCCGCTGCTGCGCCGCGAAGTGCAGATGAGCGATGTGCGTGTCGAGGGCCTGAACCTGCGCCTGAACCGCGATAAGCAAGGCCACGGCAACTGGGAAGACATCGGCAAGAACCTGCCCGACGAAACCGCCGGTGCCCCCGCTCCCGCGCCGGTCGAACCGGTGGCTGAAACCAAGCCGGAAAAACCGCCGCAGCCGATCCGCCTGGACATCGACAGCCTGACCATCAACAACGCCCGCGTCGAATACACCGATGAACAGACCGGTAAGCAATTGAGTGCCGAAAGTATCCAGTTGAGTGCCGGTGCCATCCACGAAGGCGCCAGCATCCCGCTGAAACTCACGGCGTTCCTGGGCAGCAACCAGCCGCTGATGCGGGTCAAGACTGAGCTGAACGGCAACTTGCGCATCCAGCGCGCGCTCAAGCGTTATCAGTTCGAAGACATGCGCTTGAGTGGCGAGGCTACCGGTGAGCCGTTGCAAGGCAAGACCGTGAGCTTCTCCACCCAGGGCCAACTGCTGGTGGACCTGGCGGCCAACGTCGCCGAATGGACCAACCTGAAACTGGCGGCCAACCAACTGCGCGCCTTGGGGGAACTGAAGGCCAATGACCTGGACAAAACCCCGCAGATCAGCGGCGCCCTGTCGGTTGCCCAGTTTGACCTGGCCAAGTTTCTTGAGAGCGTCGGCCACCCACTGCCTGCCATGGCCCCAGGCAGCCTGAGCAAGGTCGAACTGGTGAGCCGCCTCAAGGGCACGCCCACCAGCGTCGCCCTGGAAAACTTGAACCTGAAGCTCGATGCCAGCACCTTCACCGGCCGCATCGCCGTGGATGACTTCGCCAAGCAGTCACTGCGTGTGCAGCTCAAGGGCGATACCTTCAATGCCGACAATTACCTGCCGGCCAAATCCGAAGCCGCCAAAGGCGCAACCGCCGCACGCCAGGCCGAAGTACAGAGCAGCGAAGCCGGCGCCATGGCGGCAGGCGGCAGTACACCATTGCCGGAGGCGCCAACCAAAGGTGCCTGGAGCAACGACAAACTGCTGCCGCTGACGCGCCTGCGCAGCCTGGACGTGAATGCAGACCTGGCCTTTGGCGAACTGACCCTGAGCCAGTTGCCCATTCAGAACGCGGTGCTCAAAGCCTCTGGCATTGACGGGCAACTCAAGCTCGACACCCTCAGCGGCGGTCTCTACAACGGCACGTTCCAGGCCAACGGCACACTCGACGTACGCCAGGACACGCCAGTGCTGGCCCTGCAAAGCCACATCAAGCAGGTGCCCGTTGAGCGCATCCTGCAGGCCCAAGGGAAAAACCCGCCGGTCAAAGGCCAGCTCACCCTCGACAGTAACCTCAACGGCCGTGGCAATAGCCAGAAGGCCTTGATCGACAGCCTCAACGGCACCGCCAGCATCGTGATCAACAACGGTGTGCTGCTCAATGCCAACATCGAGCAGCAACTGTGCACCGGCATCGCCCTGCTCAACCGCAAGACCCTGAGCGCCACACCAGGCGGCAAGGACACGCCCTTCCAGGAACTGCGCGGCAACCTCACGTTCCGTAACGGCGTGGCCAGCAACCCCGACCTGAAAGTACGTATCCCTGGCCTGACGCTCAACGGCAACGGCGATGTGGATTTACGCGTGCTGGGCATGGACTACCGCGTCGGCATCATCGTCGAAGGCGACAAGCGTGACGTGCCGGACCCAGCCTGCCAGGTCGGCGCCAACTTCCAGGGCATTGAGGTGCCCCTGCGCTGCCGAGGCCCGCTTGAGCTTGGCGCCAAGGCCTGCCGCCTGGACAAGGACGGCCTGGGCCAGGTCGCCCTCAAGGCTGCCGGCAACCGCCTCAACGAGAAGCTGGAAGAGAAACTCGACAAGGTTAACCCCAAGCTCAAAGACGCATTGAAAGGCCTGTTCAACCGATGAGAAACGAGCAGTTTTCACAAGCGGTGCTGGACTGGTACGACCGCCATGGCCGCCACGACCTGCCTTGGCAACAGGACATCACCCCTTACCGGGTGTGGGTGTCGGAGATCATGCTGCAACAGACCCAGGTCAGCACCGTGCTCAACTACTTCGACCGGTTCATGGCGTCCCTGCCGACCGTCGAAGCCCTGGCCGCTGCGCCGGAAGATGAAGTGCTGCACCTGTGGACGGGCCTGGGCTACTACACCCGGGCGCGCAACCTGCAGAAGACCGCCAGGATCGTGGTGGCCGAACACGGCGGCGAATTCCCCCGCGACGTGGAAAAGCTCACCGAGCTGCCGGGCATCGGCCTGTCCACCGCTGGCGCGATTGCCAGCCTGAGCATGGGCCTGCGCGCGCCGATCCTCGACGGCAACGTCAAACGCGTGCTGGCGCGCTTTACCGCGCAAGAGGGTTACCCGGGCGAGCCCAAGGTCGCCAAACAGCTGTGGGCCACCGCAGAGCGCTTCACACCCTTTGAGCGCGTCAACGCCTACACCCAGGCCATGATGGACATGGGCGCCACCCTGTGCACCCGCAGCAAACCCAGCTGCCTGCTGTGCCCGCTGGAAAAAGGCTGCGAAGCCCACATGCTGGGCCTGGAAACACGCTACCCGATCCCGAAGCCGCGCAAGACCATCCCGCAAAAGCGCACGCTGATGCCCATGCTGGCCAACGCAGAGGGCGCGATCCTGCTTTACCGTCGCCCGTCTACGGGCTTGTGGGGCGGCTTGTGGAGCTTGCCGGAGCTGGACGACCTGCAAGACCTGGATCACCTCGCCAACCAGCACGCGCTGGCGCTGGGCAAGCATCAGGAACTGCCCGGGCTGGTCCACACTTTCAGCCACTTCCAACTGGCCATCGAACCCTGGCTGGTCCAGGTCGAGGAAACCGCCCATCACGTGGCCGAGGCCGACTGGCTCTGGTATAACCTCGCCACCCCGCCGCGCCTGGGCCTTGCCGCCCCGGTGAAAAAACTGCTGAAGCGCGCGGCCGACGTATTGAACGCAGGAGTTTCGTCATGACCCGCACCATCATGTGCCGCAAGTACAAAGAAGAACTGCCAGCCCTGGAGCGCCCTCCGTACCCAGGTGCCAAGGGCCAGGACATCTACGAGCACGTCTCCGCCAAAGCCTGGGGCGACTGGTTGAAACACCAGACCCTGCTGATCAACGAAAAACGCCTGAACATGATGAACGCCGAAGACCGTAAATACCTGGCCGGCGAAATGGACAAGTTCTTTTCCGGCGAGGAATACGCCAAGGCCGACGGCTACGTGCCGCCTGCTCAATAATTGATCAAAAACCAGGGTCTGCACGTAAGCGACGGTAATAATTAAATATTTTTTGAAAACTTGCTTGACGACCCCCTGAAAAACCCGTTTAATGCGCCCCGTTGCCCAGATAGCTCAGTCGGTAGAGCAGGGGATTGAAAATCCCCGTGTCGGCGGTTCGATTCCGTCTCTGGGCACCAAAATACCGAGAAACCCCAAGGAACAATGCGTTCCTTGGGGTTTTTTATTGCCTGCGATTTAATGCGACTCACGCATTTACGGACACGATGTCGCAGCAGGACGATTGAGGGTTATTTTTGGCTGGACTCAATCGTTCAGCCTTTACCCAAATCTCAGTTGTAAGGTTTTTTCATGACCCGCTTCTTGCTTTGCACCCTGTTACTACTGACCGCCCTGCTCAGTGGGTGTGCCACGCAGCTGGACGTAGCGATCAACGCGACGCCTGATCCCGACTATCACTTCGACCGGCAGGCAACCGTGCTGGTGACCTCCACTGGCGGAAGTGATGAAAACTCACTCAATGCTCGCTACTACCTGCGTGACATGGTCCGCGCCATGCAGGACCAGGGCTTTCGCAATGTCTTCACCGACACCACCCTGCCCAAGAACCACGCGCCGATCAAAATGACCGTCACCCTGGACGTCGACAGCAAGCAGGTGACGTATCGCTATACCGCCACCGAATACGGGCAGGTGGCAAAAAGCACCACCACTCAATGCAAGAAGAACAAGAAAAAGACCGACCAACTGACCTGCACCAGCACTCCAAACACCTCCTACGGCCCGGTAGGGACCTCGGAGCGCACCGGCTACACCACGCTCACCACCTTCCGGGTCACCGCTCGTGATGAAGTGAGCAGGCGCGCTGTCTACCTGCTAAGGGCGTCGTCCTATAACGACGACTGCCAAGCCGCCAAGGTCGAAGCCTTCCTGGTGCAGCAGGGTTTGCAGAACCTGAATTTCCAGGACCGCGTGCAGCGCAATTACACGGTCACGATGCCTGAAAGCTTCCGCTGCAAATAATCATCTGCTCGACAGGCCCTTGGCTCAAGGGCCTCCTTACTTGAGCAAGAACACCATCAACGGGTTGTCATTCAAGCGCCCTTGATAGCTCGGCGCCAGGTGCTCCACCGGCGACCCCTTCAACAGCGCGGTCTCCTTGCGCGACACGATCACCCAGGAGGGCCGGGGCAGCGCCGCCAACTTCTCAAGCTCGTGACGCCCGACAAACAGCGGCTGTTCATCGTGATCCAGGTTCATCATGTAGCGCACCGCCCAGGTATCCCGGGCCAGATCGACAAACACCAAGGGACCTGGCTGCGTCTGGCGCAACGCCTCCACCTGGCTGACAAACCGCCGGGTGTCGAATTGCAGGTCCTTGGCCGGCTCTATCACTGTCACAAGCAACAGCCATTGCGCCACCAGCGCGATCAGACTGAGCCACACCAACCGCCATGCTCGCTGCCAGGCAATCAACGCTGCGGCTTGCAGCACCACCAGCACGCCGATCATCAACGGCAAGGAAATCTCCGGCCAGTAGCCCTGCTTGTGCCAGGCGTGTCGACACACAAACAACACAACCACGCACAACGCCGGCAGCGCCGCGACCAGCCATTCGTAGCCACGACGCACGCCCACCAGCCAGCCTTGCGCATGCAGCAGCCCATAGGCAGCGACAGCCGCAAACATCGGCACCATCGGCAGAATGTAATAAGCGCGCTTGAAGTGCGGTACCGACAGGCCGAGCAGAATCATCAAGCCGCAGCCCCCGAACCGCACCAGCAATTGCAGGTGCTCATTGCCCCAACGCTCGGGCCAGCGATGGCGCAACGCAAACAGGGTCGCAAACGCCAGCGGAACCACCGGGAAGTAGCGGTACAAGCTCAGTTGGAAGTAAAAGTAAAACGGCTCACCCGACTCATCCAGACGCCCACCGACTTGCATCTTGAAGACTTCATCGGCAAACGCAGCGCCACCACTGAACCGCGCAAGCTTCATCAGCAGCCACCAGCACGCTGCGAGCAACACCAGGCCGGCAACGCCGTGGATCAGCACCTGCCGGACACGCTCTCCCGGCTTGCCCAATGCCCAATACACACACACCACCCCGCAGACTTCAATCAACCCCAGCGGCCCACGTATGGCAAAACCCAGGATGAACAGCGGGAACACCGCCAGTTGCCTCAGCCGTGACCCGAGGCGTTCGCCGGTGTGCAGCAGATAGAAACTGCCCACGCATAACAACGCGACCATCTGATCCAGGCACACCGAGCGCGACTTTTCGAGTAACTGGGCGGTGAGCAGCGTGAGCAGCACCGTCAGCAGCGACCAGGCACGGCTGTAGGGTGCCAGCAGGCGATACATCAGCGCGATCACCCCCGCCGACGCGAGCGCTGTGGGCAGCACATTCGCCAAGTGGTTCGGCGCGTCAAACAAGCGGGCGAATAGATAACTGAAGAAGGTCGCGGTGCCGGGGTAATCCGCATAGGGCTGGCCGTAGGTGGTGGGGAAAAGACTCGCGCCATGGCGATACATTTCCTGCATGAACAGCGCCCAACGCCCGTCAAAACCCTGGGGCTGCTGATCCCAGATACCTACTGTGAACAACAAGAGAGCGACCAGGAAAATACCCAGTGACTCCAGGCGAAAACGGTTGCGGTGATCCATCGGTTGACCTGTCAGGTGGGAAGCGCTGGCGTATGGTGCCGAACGCGCCCCTGAATGGCGCCTGAACAGACCTGAACATTCACGTGGTTACCGACTGGTGGGCCACACCACTGCCGGGATCAGGCGAACGTAGGCCAACTCGGCAACCAGCTCGATCAGGGTCTGCAGGATCACCACCGTTGCGGCCAAACCGCGCACATCCTCCGGCAGGGCCAGCGCCAATGGCAAAACCACCAGCGAATTACGCGTCGACGCACTGAACGTCACCGCCCGCGCCGTCACCGCTGGCAGTGCGAACAGCCGCGCAGCCCCAATGCCCATCAACGGTGCCAACAGTACAAAGGCCACGTAGATTGGAATGACCGGCAACAACAAATTGATATCTCGCACCACCGCAGTGATGTGCGAAGCGAGCACGACAAACAACACCAGCGCCATCGCCGGCACCGGCAACCACGCCCAGGCGCTGCTCCAAAGACCGATAGCGCTCGAACGCCGCGCAAGCGCGCTGGTGAGGACAGCCAGAAGCATCGGCACCACAATCAAGCCCACGAACGCCTCTACAAATGGCCCCGCCGCTACCACCACGCTGGATTGCTCGCCCAACATCAGCCCCAGGTATACCGGCAACAGCAGCAGTTGCAGCAAAAGCAACAGCGGGGTTGCCGCCAGCATCGAACGCGAATCGCCCTTGCCGATATGGGTAAACACCACCACGTAGTCGATACAGGGCGTTAGCAACACCAGCAGAGCGCCCACCAGCAACGCCGGACGCTCCACCAGGCCGCGGGTCAACCCCCACACCAGCAAAGGCACCAGAATGAAATTGGCCAGCAGCAAGGCCGCCATGAATCGCTTGTTGCCCAAGCCTTGGCGCAGCTCAAGAAAGGGTATCTGCAAAAACATCGCATACATCAGCACGGCGATGGCAGGTGTCACCCAAAGGCTGAAGCCCTGCGCCGACAAGGGCCAGAACAGGCCAAACGTGACGGCAACAAAGACGGCAACAAAGTAGATCGGGACCTGATGGTGTTCCAGGGTGTCACGGGTCATGGGCGGGCTCTGGTGGGTCAATAGACTGTCAGCCTAAGTACCCGCGCAGATAAGGTCGAGCACTACAGCAATCATTGCCGCCCGAGAAACCCTTGGGATTTACCCCAACCTGCGCTTCAATACACCCTCCAGACCAGACCCCCAAGGACGTTGAGCCCATGGCCTCGCCAAACAAGCAGCAAAAACGCGCCCACCGGGCAAAAGCCAAGGCCAAGCAAAACCGCACCCAGCGCGCCGTGGCGCACAAGCCGGATGCTTTTGCTGGCGACGACAGCCGCATCGACCTTGAGTCGGTGGATTTGACTGAACTGTTCGTCGAAATGCGTGCCGCTGGCGAGATCAGCCAGCAGGCGCTGTGTGCGGTGTTCCTGGCGCACCCGTTGCTGGCGCTGGTGCTGGAGCAGGAAGGCGAAGAAGAAGCGACCGACTTTATCCTGGCGGCGCTGATCGAGTATCGGCAGTGGGCGACGGACAGCGATGACGAAGCCGCGGCGTTAGCGTGGATTGAGTCGCCGCAGTTCCAGGCCGATTACGTGGCGGCGTCCCAGGCGCTGGCCAACGCCCCCGACTGACACAAAATAAAAATGTGGGAGCGGGCTTGCCCTAATGCCAGTCAGTTAAGAGCTCGAGCAGACAACCAGTGACTTGTGGCGAGGGAGCTTGCTCCCGCTGGACTGCGTAGCAGTCCCATTTTTGGGGCCGCTTCGCGCCCCAGCGGGAGCAAGCTCCCTCGCCACAGTTACCGATTCTGTCTTAACTGACTGGCGTTAGGGCTTGCTTGAGATGGCGGTGTGTCAGTCGACGAATATATCGACTGGCAGTCCGTCATCGCGGGCAAGCCCGGCTCCCACATTGTTGCGCGGTGCGCTACCACCGTCTCTCGTCAGTTAAGCGCCGCAGCCCCTACTCTTTGGGCCTTGCGACGGCTCGCCACCACCAACCCCGCCAATACCACCAGCAAGCTCAGAACCCCGGTGGCGATGATCTCGACCCGGTGCGCTTCCTGGAACAGCATGATGGTCAACGTACCGACGATAAACACCATTACCGCGTACGTCAGGCCTGGGAACAGCCACATCTTGAAGACGATCTTCTCGCCCGCTGCCGCACGCTTCTGGCGCATGCGCAGTTGCGACACGGCAATCACCAGGTACACCAGCAACGCAATGGCGCCGGAGCTGGCCAGCAGGAATTCGAACACCGCCGCCGGAGCGACGTAGTTGGCGAATACCGCCAGGAACGCGGCGCCGGTAGACAGCAACACCGCCCAGTAAGGCGTGCCGCTCTTGTTGGTGCGCTTGGCCACGGCCGGTGCGTCACCGCGACGGCCCAGGGAGAACAGCATGCGCGACGCGGTGTACAGCGCCGAGTTGAGGCAACTGGTCACGGCAACCAGCACCACCAGGTCGACAATCAGCTTGGCGTTCGGGATACCCATGCGCTCCAGCACGGTCTGGTAGGAACCTACGGCAGCCAGGGTCGGATCGTTCCAAGGCACCAGGGACACCACGATGAAGATCGACAACAGGTAGAACAAACCAATCCGCCAGATCACCGAGTTGGTGGCCTTGGTGATTTGCTGGCCCGGGTTCTTCGATTCGGCTGCGGCGATGGTGACAATCTCGGTGCCCATGAACGAGAACATGGTGGTCAGGATCGCCGCCAATACGGCACCCATGCCGTTGGGCATGAACCCTTGGGTATCGAACAGGTGCGAAACACCGCTGACCTGGCTGGTGGGCAAGAAGCCGAAGATCGCGGCCAGGCCGAGGATCACAAAGCCCACGATCGCCACGACCTTGATCAGCGCAAACCAGAACTCGAACTCGCCGTAGTTCTTCACGCTGAACAAGTTGGTTGCGGTGAGCAGCAAGGTAATGACCAGGGTGAACACCCAGATCGCCACGTCGGGGAACCAGGCGTGCAGGATGGTCGCCGCCGCGTTGGCTTCCAGTGGAATCACCAGCACCCAGAACCACCAGTAGAGCCAGCCAATGGTGAAACCGGCCCAGTGGCCGATTGCCCGGTCGGCATAGGTAGAGAACGAACCGGTATCCGGTGACGCAACGGCCATCTCGGCCAGCATGCGCATCACCAGGACTACCAGCGTACCGGCGGCTGCATAGGCCAACAGCACAGCCGGGCCGGCAGCAGCGATCGCATGGCCGGAGCCGACAAACAAACCGGCGCCGATGACACCGGCAATCGACAGCATGGTGACGTGACGCGGTTTGAGCCCCTGTTCGAGGTCATTGGAGCTTTGCGTACTACTCATTGACACACCTTTGCGAGGAATTGCGAAAACGGTTCGCCCGGCTTGCAGCCTTTCTCGTGAAAAGAATCCAACAGGGCGTTCTTTATTTTTTACGCAAGATTTGCGCCAAAATATTTCAGAACCACAGTTGGCGGGGGCTGTAGGACAATTCACTACTCATCGCAAGTCATTGAGAACAATGGCATTCCGCTATAGCGTTACCGTGCGACTCACATTCATGGCATTGCGACGCACCAAAAACACACACAAAAAGTACGTGACGCCCCATAACCGGGCTGATATGGACCGTTTGCCCGGTTAACCCTTCCAACACCCGGCCAAAGCTGGCACCATCGCGCCCTTTTTTACGCGAAGCCTGTGGATCTTTCCGGGTCAAACGTCTGTAGGTTGTTGATGGCGCGACACACTGCTGCGCCGATGCGACACCCTGCCGCAGACCACCGGTTAACCGTCCGCAGCGCTGTTGGCTGTCATCCAAACGCTATGCTAGCTTGGCGCCTCGCCAGGAAGGCGGCCCAACAGCGAAGATCGCAACGAACACAATGAGGACCGCACATGGCCGAGGCCACGCCCGCGCTTGAAATCCGCAACTTGCATAAACGCTATGGTGAGCTTGAGGTACTCAAAGGTATCTCGCTGACCGCTCGCGACGGCGATGTGATCTCGATCCTGGGTTCCTCCGGTTCCGGCAAGTCCACTTTCCTGCGCTGCATCAACCTGCTGGAAAACCCGCACCAGGGCCAGATACTGGTGGCCGGCGAAGAACTCAAGCTAAAGGCCGCGAAAAACGGCGAACTGATGGCCGCCGACGGCAAGCAGATCAACCGCCTGCGCAGCGAAATCGGGTTTGTGTTTCAAAACTTTAACCTGTGGCCGCACATGAGCATCCTCGACAACATCATCGAGGCTCCTCGGCGCGTGCTCGGCCAGAGCAAGGCCGAAGCGATAGAAGTGGCCGAGGCCCTGCTGGCCAAGGTTGGTATCGCCGACAAGCGCCACGCCTACCCTGCGCAACTCTCTGGCGGCCAACAACAACGCGCAGCGATTGCGCGTACCCTGGCGATGCAGCCTAAAGTCATCCTGTTCGACGAACCGACGTCGGCGCTTGACCCGGAAATGGTCCAGGAAGTACTTAATGTGATCCGCGCGCTGGCCGAAGAAGGCCGCACCATGCTGCTGGTCACCCACGAAATGGGCTTCGCCCGCCAGGTATCCAGCGAAGTGGTGTTTTTGCACCAGGGCCTGGTCGAAGAGCAAGGATCGCCACAGCAGGTATTTGAAAACCCGCTTTCGGCGCGCTGCAAACAATTCATGTCCAGCAACCGCTAACGGAGCAACATGCATGCAGACCTATAAGAAATTCCTTCTGGCCGCGGCCGTCTCGATGGCATTCAGCGCCACGGCCATGGCAGAAACCTTGAAGATGGGGATCGAAGCGGCCTACCCGCCGTTCAACAATAAAGACGCCAGCGGTAACGTTGTCGGCTTCGACAAGGACATCGGCGACGCCCTGTGCGCCAAGATGAAAGTCGAGAAGTGCGAAGTGTATGTGTCCGACTGGGACGGCATCATCCCTGCCCTGAACGCCAAGAAGTTCGACTTCCTGGTGTCTTCGCTGTCGATCACCGACGAGCGCAAGCAGGCGGTGGACTTCACCGACCCGTACTATTCCAACAAGCTGCAGTTCATTGCGCCCAAAGCCACTGCGGATTTCAAGACCGACGCCACTTACCTCAAAGGCAAGGTGATCGGTGCACAGCGCGCAACGCTGGCCGGTACCTATCTGGAAGACAAGCTGCCGGACACCGAAGCCAAGCTCTACGACACCCAGGAAAACGCCTACCTCGACCTGACCTCCGGTCGCCTCGACGGCATCCTGGCTGACAAGTACGTGCAGTACGAATGGCTCAAGAGCAAAGACGGTTCGGCCTATGAATTCAAAGGCGACCCGGTGGTAGAAAGCGACAAGATTGGTATCGCCGTACGCAAAGGCGACCCGCTGCGCGAGCGCCTGAACAAAGCCCTGGCAGAGATCAAGGCAGACGGCACCTACAAGAAGATCAACGACAAGTACTTCCCGTTCAGCATCGAATGATCTGAACGGCCTGCCCGGCGCGCTCCTGCGAGCGCGCTGGCTTTTAGCAATGCCTGCCGCGATATGAAAACACCATGAATTTCGATCTCTACGGATTCGGCCCGGCCCTTGCCGCCGGCGCGCTGATGACCGTCAAACTGGCGCTCACGGCCCTGTGCCTGGGGCTGGTGCTCGGCCTTGCCGGCGCCTTGGCCAAGACCTCCCCGTACAAGCCACTGCAATGGCTGGGCGGTGCGTATTCGACCATCGTTCGCGGTATTCCCGAATTACTGTGGGTGCTGCTGATTTACTTTGGCACCGTCAACCTGATGCGTGCGCTCGGTGAGTTCTTCGGCAACCCCGACCTGTCGCTGAGTGCCTTCGCCGCCGGCGTCATCGCCCTGGGCCTGTGCTTCGGCGCCTATGCAACGGAAGTGTTCCGCGGCGCGATCCTCGCCATTCCCAAGGGCCACCGCGAAGCCGGTGTGGCGTTGGGGCTGTCGAAGTTTCGGATTTTCACCCGGCTGATCATGCCGCAGATGTGGCGCATCGCCCTGCCGGGCCTGGGTAACCTGTTCATGATCCTGATGAAAGACACCGCGCTGGTGTCGGTGATCGGTCTGGAAGAAATCATGCGCCACGCGCAGATCGGCGTGACCGTGACCAAGCAACCCTTCACCTTCTTCATGGTCGCCGCCTTCATGTACCTGGGCCTGACAGTACTGGCGATGACCAGCATGCACTTCCTGGAAAAACGCGCCGCCCGCGGCTTTGCAAGGAGCACCCAATGAGCGGCGACTACAGCTGGCTATCGCACTTTGACCTGGGCCTGAACTGGGCAGTGATCATCAAGTGGCTGCCGAAGTTGGCCCAGGGCGCAACCCTGACCCTGGAGCTGGTGGCAATCGCCGTGATCGCCGGCCTGCTGCTGGCGATCCCTCTGGGCATCGCCCGCTCTTCGCGCCGCTGGTACGTGAGCGCCCTGCCCTACGGCTACATTTTCTTCTTCCGTGGCACGCCGCTGCTGGTGCAGTTGTTCCTGGTGTATTACGGCCTGGCGCAATTCGACGCCGTGCGCAACAGCTTCATGTGGCCGTACCTGCGAGACCCGTTCTGGTGCGCCACCGCCACCATGACCCTGCACACCGCCGCCTACATTGCCGAGATCCTGCGCGGTGCGATCCAGGCCATTCCGCCGGGCGAGATCGAAGCGGCGCGGGCCCTGGGCATGTCAAAGCCCAAGACGCTGTTCTACATCATCCTGCCACGCGCCTCGCGCATCGGCCTGCCGGCCTACAGCAACGAAGTGATCCTGATGCTCAAGGCCAGCGCCTTGGCCAGTACCGTGACCCTGCTGGAACTGACCGGCATGGCGCGCACCATCATTGCCCGCACTTACCTGCCGGTGGAGATTTTCTTCGCCGCAGGGTTGTTCTACCTGCTGATGGCCTACGTGCTGGTGCGCGGCTTCAAACTGCTGGAAAAATGGCTGCGCGTCGATGCATGCCAAGGACGTTGAGGCACGCTTCCAGGCACTGGATGCGTTCCTGACCGAACACCAAGGGCTGTGGCGACCACGGCCCTTTACTCAGTTGCAGTTGCCCTGGGAAACCGAGCATCCCGAGTTATCCCAGTGGCTGCGCAAGCGTTCGCTGGCCGAAGCTGAAGCCAGTCACAACCAACCCCACGACCTGCCCGCGCCCACACCTTTTCCACAGCTGGCCGCTCACGCGCTGCGCCTCGCTACTGTGGATAAGTTACCCACGCACACCCTTGAGCCCGCTCGCCATCGTTTGAATGTCGACGTGCCAGGGCGCAAATGGCAACAGATCGAAGCCTTCGGCGCCGCGCTGACCTTTACCCAAACGCCTGCCCACTGGCTGGACTGGTGCGCCGGCAAAGGCCACCTAGGCCGCCGCCTGCTGCAACCCGGCCAACAGCTGACCTGCCTGGAATACGACCCCGCCCTGATCGCCTCCGGCCAAGCCTTGAGTGATCGCCACGGCCTGCCCGCAACCCATCATCTGCAAGACGTGATGGCGGATGTCGCGATCCAGCCCGAACACACGCCGGTCGCCCTGCATGCCTGCGGCGACCTGCATGTGCGCCTGCTACAACTGGCCAGCGCCGCCGGCTGCAAACAACTGGCCCTGGCGCCCTGCTGCTACAACCGCATCACCGCCGACCGTTATCAAGCCCTCTCCGCCGCCGGGCGCGCCTCACTGCTGCAACTGTCGATTGAGGACCTGGGCCTGCCACTGAGCGAAACCGTCACCGCCGGCAACCGTGTACGCCAACAACGGGACACCTCCATGGCCCGCCGCCTGGGCTTTGACCAACTGCAACGGCAACTGCGTGGCTGCGACGACTACCTGCCAACACCTTCCCTGCCCGCCAGTTGGCTGGATAAACCCTTTGCCGACTATTGCCAGGAACTGGCAAGCCTCAAGGGCTTATCCACAGGCGAGCAGAACTGGCCAGCCCTGGAAGCCCACGGCTGGCAACGCCTGGCAGAGGTGCGCAACCTTGAGTTAGTGAGAGGCTTGTTTCGACGCCCATTGGAACTGTGGTTGGTATTGGACCGGGCACTGTTCATGGTGGAACAGGGCTACAACGTCGAGGTCGGCAGCTTCTGCGAACCATCGTTGACCCCTCGCAACCTGATGGTGCTGGCCGAGCGCGAATAAAGGGCAAAAAATCCTACAAACGCCCTGTGGATAACTCTGTTGATGAATACTTTGCAGAGGCCCTAGATATCGGCACTTCACACCCAAAGCTGGCCTGGTTATTTTTTGTTCACAAAATAAAGTGCACACAAAACAGGCAGTTGCCGCGTGCTGAGAACTGCTGCACAAAATGGCTGTTTCGTGACACCCGTTACCAACCGATTGTGCATAAGCATCTGGCGCCACGCGAATAACGGGCGCTTTATGCGGTCTGTTTTGGCGCCTTCAGCCACAGGCAAACCTCGTTGATATCATCACTGGCCAGCCGTTTCGCCACGTTATCCAGTGGGTCGGATGAGTAGGCCAACGCCTCATTGATGGCCATATCGCGATGAACTTCCAACGGCTCTTTGCCCAAGCGATGCTTGAACGCCTCGACCATGTCCAGGCTGAAGGGGTTGCTCTCATCCACCTGGTTAATCACCACCTGCACAACCGGCGGGCGCTCGCCCTCAAGGTGCGGAGCGAGCAGCAGGTCCAGATGATCCAGGGTCCCAAGGCAAGCAGCGTCCGCCTGCACGATGACCAGCACCACATCGGCAACGCTCAACGCTTGATGGAAATAGACGTTATTACCCGCGGGCGTATCGATGATCACCGTGTGCCGCTCGCTGAGCCCCAGGCACCCAAGACGCTGCGCCAGCCAACCGGGCTCCTGCTTGAGCCAGCGCTCGAGGCTTTCCTGCTGCTGGATATCGATATCGCCGAACGTCATCACCTGGCAACCGGCAAAGCCCAACTGCTGCAAGGGCGCCCATTGCCCATGCTCCAGACTGGTGCGGCCGATTCCGGGCAAGGTGGAACTGACCCCAAAGTGATGATGCAAGGCATTCTGCGGGTCCAGGTCCAGCGCCACCACCGACTCGCCCAGGCGCTGCAACCCACTGCTCAAGGCCGTGACCAGCGTGCTGCGGCCCACACCGCCATTGATAGACACCAACGCCACTATTTTAGGGCGCAGCTCCGGGGCATTGAGGGGCTGTTGGTAAATACTTTCGTCAGGAACACTGCCGAAAAAGTGCATTCTTGCATTGATGCCGTCGGCATCATGGGTAACGTCTTTGCCAAACAACGCCAGAATTTCTTTGCTTAGGCTCATAGCCTGCTCCTCACGACGCAGCTTAAAGACGTGAAGGTCAGCAAGTGCGGGCACTTGCCGCAGGTCTTTTTATAGGCGCCCTTGTTGGGGGCATTCTGTGACAAAGGGTTTGAAGTGTCATTATTTTGCTGTTTTTATGCTCGGGTTTTTAGATGGACGGTAGATAGTCAATTTAATGGCTTTTTCAGCGTGTGTTTTCCACAGGCTTGCAACCTGTGAAAACGTGCCCAAGACAGCCTGATCGCAAGAAACCTCAGACTTTGCAAAAATAGTCAGAATTCAGGGGTTTACAGAACCTTTCCAATCGCTATAATCGTCGCCCTAACACGCCGGTATAGCTCAGTTGGTAGAGCAACTGACTTGTAATCAGTAGGTCCCGGGTTCGACTCCTGGTGCCGGCACCATACAAGGTTCCAAAGAAAGCTTTCAAAATCTCTGGAACCCCCGAAAAACCCGCCTTCTGGCGGGTTTTTTCGTTTTGACATTCCGTCGGATTCCGCCAAAATCTTATGGATACCAGCCGAAAACCACCTCGATTTTCACGGGCAATCGTCCGCCCTGCCCGCCCATCCTTCATCAGCAGGCCTGCACACAAATCAGCGACGAACTGGGGCATGGTCGTCTCGACGTGGTATCGGCTTATAACGATGATCGAGCACGAGCAAAACATTCGACATGGCGCTGTTCCTGGCGGATCTTCTCACCGGGTCGCATGCCATTCGCGAACGTCACCTACGCCAAGCAAAGACCATTCAAGCGGAGATCTCTAATCGCTTGCACGAAGATAATCCATGGACCTGGCAGCGAAAGCATCTCGCATGGTTTCTAAACCGTCACGTGAACCAGCATGCTGAATCGACGCGCTATTACTGGCTACTGACCGCGCATTTGCTCACTCTTCGCTTAGGAAAATTCAACCTATAGATGAAGGTCAAAAACCGGTCAGAAGCAGGCTGATGGTGTAAGTGGCTCAATTGACGTGTGAGGTTGTTTGGCTACTCGCTCGAAGTCATTGAACGAGTAGGGCTGTGTAAAAAATCAGACATCCACTGGCCACGTTCCGCGCCGCACCATTTCCCGCACCCGATCAGCACCATTGGCGCGTACCAGCAATTCCATACGGGCTTTTTCGATGTCCTCGGCACTCCATTGCTCGGTGGCCATGGTGGCTTTTTCGTGAGACCAGCCATTGTCGTAGTGACGGACCACATACTGCTGTTGGTATGCCCACATCTCGGTGCCCGGAATCGGGGTCACGATAAACGGGTTGGCGTAGGCCATGCCTGCGCCCATAAGGCTGACGGCATAATCAATGGTATTACCGATTTGCCCCAGGCTTTCGATGAACGGCTGTTCGGCAGCCGAGGCCGGCGGGTTGACGAAGCCGAGCATGAAGCCGCCCGTCACCTGAATTCCGCACTCGGTAAACATCTGGATGATCTCAAAGGTTGCCTGCTGAATCGCGTTGAAACGCGACTTGTTGGAGTTCACCAGGCTCTCTTCGTTGGCGCTCTCCACCGCAAGGTAAATGTTGTAGCAACCGTTGTCGGCGATTGAACGGATAAACGTCTTCGCCGTGAGACCGCCGCGAATGGCAGCGATGACGTTGCGGTAGTGCGGGCTTTTGAGTTCCTGCTCATCAAGTTCCGTCAGAAATCGCTCGCCCTTGTGCAGCAGCACCAGATTGAACAGGCTCAGCCCACCTTCCTCGACCCACGGCAAATGGTGTTTCTTCAACAGCTTGCCGACCTCCATAGCGTACAGCGGGTCATGCATCAAGTGATCGTCTTCGATCAACACTTCGGTCACGCCTTGTTTGACCAAATCCGCCAGATGCAGGTCGAACCAGTCCAGCCCCAATGCCCGCCAGGGGCCGTTGATTTTGGGGATATAGCAGAAGTTGCAATTGACGTTGCAGCCTATGGTGGAAAAGATCTGCGCCCAGGCGCCGGTCTTGCGCACCCGCGCACCGGAGGAATGATAGGGCTGCAAGTAGTTGTTCATGTTCAGGAAACTGAAATCCGGCAACGGCATGACGCCCAGCCGCTCATCCAGATCCTGCCGGGCCGGGACAATGCTCAAGTAGCTGGATTTGCGCGTCGGTCGAACTAGTTGGCCACTGTAGCTGCGATAGGCAATGCCCGGCACCGCGTCGACATTGCCGCCTTCATGGGTGACCGCGTCGAGCAGCAGCGTGAAGGCGCGATCCGCTTCGTTGATCAGGGTGAAATCGAAAGGCGAGTCCAGCAAGGCATTCTGCCAGTCACCGCTGGAATGGGCACCGCCCGTCACCAGCAGCAAATTTGGATCGATGGATTTCACCAGGTCGGCCAGCGCCCGGGCGTTGCCCCATTGCACGGTGTAGTTGCACTGGATGCCGACGATGTCCGGTTGTGCATCTTCGATGATCTTGCGCATTTGCACATCGGTGAGGCCATAGCGGACCAAATGGCCCTGATCGACGTTCACCAGAGTGTTTTCCTGGGACCAGCCGGCGAATGGCGCGTCGACGATCTGCACCTCGTAGCCGGCGCGCTTGGCCACCGTGGCGATGCGCAACAGGCCAATGGGCGTGCCGGCGCGTTTCATTACTTCGAACGTGTCGATGCCGATGTCGGCAAATGCGCTGCCCAGCGGTACCGGCTCAATCAGCCGCGTGTAAGGCGGCACGAACAGCAACACACGTGGCGCTTCGCCATTTGCGCGGCGGCGAATGCCGCTGCGGCTGGACTTCAATGACGGTAGTCCCAGATGCTGGAGGGCAGGACGAGTGGGCGCCACGCTGAATCGTGGCAGGTCGCGTTCAATTCTTGTGGCGCCTTCAGAGGCAATCAGGTCCATCTCAAAGCTCCTTTACAACAGTGATGTCGGCGTTGGGCTGGCCTGTTTTCGAGGTGGCGATAACAGCGCCAACGATAATCAGCAGTGTGGGAATAATCAGGATCGGGCTGGCATGGCTTTGCCCTATGGCCACCAGCAGCAGGGTCGAGATCAGGGGGGCCAGATAGGAGAGAGCGCCGAGCATCGCCAGGCTGCCGTGCTTGGTGGCGTGGTCCCAGGCGAAAAACGCCAGGCCCACCGGCCCCAGGCCAAGGCCGACGATGGCCGCCCATTGCCCGGCGCTTGGAATGACCGCGGTTTCAAACGCCAGATGGCAGACCAGGCCGGCCACTGCGACGAGGCCACAGATGCCACCAATGATGCTGCTTGGCACGTCACTGAAACGGCGGTTGATCACCGAATAGGACGACCAGACCAGCGCGCAGGCGAAGGCGGCCAGGTAGCCGGCTACCGGCATGGCGGCGGCTTCATCCGAGGCGCGCTGTTGCATGATGAACGCCGTACCGGCCAACCCCAGCAGCGCGCCGAGTAACTGGCGTTTGCGCAGCCGTTCCCCCGCGCTGAAGGCCGAGAGCAGCACAATCAACAGTGGCCACAGGTAGGCGATCAGGCTCGCCTCGGCAACCGGGGCAGCCTTGAGGGCGAAAAAATACAGCGCGTGGTAGGCGAATATCCCTAGAAAACCGACCGCCCATACCGACCAGGGCTGACGCCAGCTGCGAAACCCCGCCATGCCGTTGCGGCCAAGGATGCACAGGCTCGCTACAAACGCGACGGCAAAACTCAGGGTCAGCAGTTGGAAGGGTGGAATGCCTTCGGTGAGGCTGGTCAGCAACGCCAGGCATGACCACAGAAACACCGCGATCACGCCGATGGCGGTGGCCGAGGCTGCGGCTCTGACAGACACCTGTGTTTTGGCAGTGTGCGTCACTTCGGTCATCTACGCCCCGTCTGATTTATCCTTGTCGGTGGGGCAATCATAGAAAGGTCCGGCCGGGCGGGTATTGATGAGCACTGCTGAAGATTTGTTCAGGCCTGCCGGATTCACCTTACCCGCGAACTTCGTCGCACCGTGGCCGGGGTCAGGTCGCGGTTCTTTTTCAGGGCGTGGGTGAGTGCACTTTGATCGGCATAACCGACGCGGTGGGCGATCTCGGTGATCGACAGCGCGGTTTCGCACAGCAAGTCGATGGCACGGTTGAGACGCAAGGTGGCGATATGCGCAAAAGGCGTGCTATTCAAATGCCGAGCGAACAGCACGTAGAGTTGCCGCTCGCTGGTGCCTGCCACCCGTGCAATCTCGGTGGCGCTAAGCCGGCTGTCCAGATGGCTTTCAATGTAAGCGAGTGCCCGTGCCAGGGTGAACTGACCATGCTCAGGGATGATTCCGGGCGGCAGCGTCAGCGAAGACAGCAGCAAAGTACTCCAGGACTCTGCCACCTGAGGTGAACTGGTCAGCAAGGGCGCGCTGCGGCTGGCGTATTCGAGTAAATGGCGGATTTCCGGGCCTACTGGGAAAAAGCGTTTGTCGGCCTGGAGTCTGGTCGACAGGTCGAGATTCTTGGGCCCGCCGAACGTCGTGGCCGGCACGTCGAGTACCAGAAAGATATTGGCCTTTTGCGCCAGAAACGCATGGCGAGCACCGGCAGGAATTACCACGCCCTGACTCCAGTCGACCTTGCCGGCCCGACCGTCGACTTCGATGTCCATGGAGCCGGACTGCGGCAGCACGAGCTGATGAAAGTCGTGATCGTGCAATTCGACTTGGCCCGAATACGAACGAAGGGCCAGTGAAACCGCTGGGTTATCGTGACTGCCCATAGCGCCTCTCCGTTGGCTCAGGTTCACATCATGCCTGAGTCAGAGAACCCGGTGCCACTCCCGCGAGCGCTCAGGGGAGATGCGACGAGTCATCGGCAAGAACTCGTGCGGGACGCGGGCTGATTTCATCGCGGGCAAGCCCGGCGCCCACAGCGCAAAGCCCTGGCCAGGATAGGCCAGGGCTTTTTACGAATGACAACCCATGCGCCCATAGCGATATGGCACTTAGCCACTTTTCCAATTGACACCCCCTCCCCACTCCGTTAAAAACCCCGCCTTGCTTGCGTTTTTATCGAGACATGGATGTTGTCCAAACCCCCGCTGTTCAAATACCGCCGCTATTGGCTGGCGGTCATCATCGTGTTGCTGGCGATTCTTGATCCTTTCGGCCTGGCCAGTTCCAGCGACAAGGCGTCGGCGCAGTGGCTCAATCGTATGTTCGCCAGTCACTACCCGAGCCTTGGGCAGCAGCGGGTGGCGGTGGTGTTGATCGATGATGCCTACCTGATGCGCAATAACAGTTCGTGGCCCATGCCCTATGGCGAGCAGAGCAAGTTGTTCAAGCGCTTGCTGGCGTACAAGCCCCAGGCGGTGTTTGTGGATTTGCTTTATAGCCACGACCACTCGTTTGGCGACCCGACGCGGGGCAGCCAGTTGCTGGCGAATGTGTTTGAGCGTTATCAACGCCAACGCATCCCATTGTGGCTGGCCAATACTGGGTTGACTCGGGCAGAGGCGGGCCAGGCGAATACGCTGGCGCCGTTCATGCAGGTGAGCCAGCCGGCGCTGGTTGTATGGGAAGGGGTGGATGACAAGTATCCACTGGCGATGCGCACACATGCAGGGCTGATGGAAACTCCCGCCCTGTCGCTGTATCGAGTGTTCTGTGCCACGCAGCACTGCAAGCAGCCGCCGGTGGATGTGCAAGCCGCTGCGCAGCGCCAGCCCATCGCGGTGCAGTGGGGGCTGAAGCTGGCGCCCGAGCAGGCACGTATTGCCGATATCCGCCACTGCGCGCCGGCACGGCATTTTTTGCTGGATGGGGTGGCGCAGTTATTTCAGGCGGTGTTCTGGAAGCTCGACGACTCGGCCCAGGCGCGCTGCCCTTATACGCTGACGTTGTCGGCCAGTGACCTGGAGGTCAGCGACCCCGATGACCAGGCACTGGTCGCCGACTTACTGCGCGACCGCCTGGTGTTGGTGGGCGCCAATATCGCTTCCACCGGGGACTTGGTGGAGTCGCCGGTACACGGCCAACTCCCTGGCGTTTACCTGCACGCCATGGCGCTGGACAACCTGATCAATGCGGGCATGGACTACGACCATGAACCGGCCAATTTCCCCCCCCTGCCGTTCAATTGGCTGGACCTGCTGGAGCTCGGGCTGCTGGCGTTGATCGCCGTGCTCAAGGCGCTGCACGCACGTCGCCTGGCGGGCCATCGCCCCTGGAGCCGGTGGCGGCGCCAGGAAATCTGGTTTTTTACCTCGCCGTGCCCGTCGTGGCTGTTGGTGATGTCGATGTTGGCGGGGGTCAGTGTGTTGCTGAGCCTCAATGACATCACCCCGGTCAACGTACTGGGCATTGTGTTGCTGTCGTTGGTGCTGTTCAGCGAGCGGATCGAAGCCTTCTTCGACCGCGATCGCTGAGTGCACCGCTCTGCTATCTGACTCAAGGAAACCAAGGATGAACAGAAGCCTCATCGTCTTGCTCGCCGCCCTCTTCACCCAGGGCGCCTGGGCAGAAACCCACAGTATCAAGGCGTTCCTCGCCGACCCAGTGACAGTGCTGGACGAGCAGGGCAAGCAACAACGTGAGCTGGCGAAAAAGGACGCGCCCACCCAGCCCCTGCCGGTGTTGCAGTACAACCAGGCACTGGATCTGGTGCAGGTAGAACTGGCAGGCCAGAAGGTGTGGCTGGACACCATGGATTTGCGCATCGAGCCCCCGCTGAACGTCGTCGACCTGCCCTGCCAGGGCCTGACCAAAAGCCAGGCCAAGGACAGCCGCAACAACTCCACCATCGGTTTTGGTGCCGGCTGCAATCAATAAAAAGGAGCGTTGCGGTGAAGGGATATCTAGTAGCAGCCAGCCTGTTGGCCAGTTCGGTGCTCAGCGGTTGCGCCACCTTGAAAGGCGCAGACCAGGCGTTTATGAACCTGGTGGGGCCCTCGACCCAGTCCCGGGTTCAGGGCCATTACGTGGATAACAGCGACGTACGCCAGTATTACAAGCTCGACCCACAGCGCCAGAGCCAGCAGCGTTTGAGCTACGACGGGCGTGCGGTACCGGCCGCTGAAGCGCGCCAGCAGAACCTGGTGGATATCCCGATGCTGCAAGGCTACTTGCAGGGCATCGTCACGCGCTTGTCCAAGGGCTGGCCGGGGGAGTTGCCGCCGCTGCAGGTGAAGATCACCGACAGCTATGGCTTCGGGCCGTCGGCAGACCCCTACGGCAACCTGTTCGTGCCGCTGGGCATGCTGGACAACGTCGCCAGCGAAGACGAAATCGCCGCGATGCTGGGCCATGAAATGAGCCACGTATTGCTGCATCACCATGACCGCATGGCCGCTTTCCAGCAGCAGAAAGACATGTTTACCACCGTCGCCTCCACGGTCGCCTTGGCCACCATGGCTGCCGATACGGGCGTGGACCGCAGCTCCGGTACGATGAAACTGTTCAGTAAAGACCCAGCCGGCACCCAGAAGACCATCGGCAACACCGTGCTGTATACCGCCCTGGCCAATACCTTTTCCGATCAGGTATGGAGCACCGCCTGGGGCCGCAGCCAGGAAGACCAGGCCGACTTGCTGGGCACCGACTTGATGATCCGTGCCGGTTACGCGCCGCGAGCCGCCACCCATAGTCTGGAGCGCCTCAACGACTTCCAGGGCAAGCAGAAGCCCTTGCTCACGGGGTTCCTCACGGCGCGCAAGAATGCCATGCAGGATTCGCTGCAGCAGTTCAATCTCAACCAGTTCACCAAAGAGCTGGACGTGCTGGTCAAGGATGGCTTGACCACCGGCATCACCGCGACCAGCCAATACTTCAACCGCTCACATATGTCGGCGATGGACCGCGACACCGAGCTGCGCCAGTACTTGCAACGCGAGTATCGCCAGGAACGCCGCGCCCGGGTCAACCCGCAAAGCTGGTCGAAAATGAAGAATACGCCCCAGGTGGCGAAGGCTTTGCAGGGCTATAAAGACGCGTACTTCGCAATTGATGCCCTGGAAAAAAACAAGGTGCCGCAGGCTGACGCTTTCATCCGCAAGGCCCTGGCCTCGCCGGTAAAAGACCAGCCGAGCATTCGGCGCACCGCCTATACCGTGCGCCTGGCCCAGGGCAAAAACAGCGAAGCGGTGAAAGAGTTGCAGGCGATCAAGGACTGGTCCCTGGCAGGACCTTCCACCTATGACTTGATGATCAGCTACCACCTCAAGCGCGGTGACGGGCAATCGGCCCTGGCGATGATCGACAAGGCGGAACGCAACCTGGGCTCGGAGGAACTGTTTATTACCGAGAAGCTGTTGGCCAACCAGCAACTGCAGAATGCGCAGCAGGTGCAAAGCGTGCTGCGCAAATGCGAGCAGTACCCGACGCGCAAAGAGAACTGCAAAAAGCTCGCACCGGTCAAAGCCTGACGCCCCCGCGAGCGGACAATAAAAAACCCCGAACCAGTCGGGGTTTTTTATCGCCTGGCATCAGGCACGACATTTGATCAATTAGAAAACGTTGATCGGGTAGTCGGCGAACAGACGGATTTCGTTACCGCCTACGTTGTAGTTGCTGGCGTTGTTGGAAACGCGCAACCACGAGGCACGGGCACGCAGGCTCAGGTCTTTGGCTGGGCCGCTCTGTACCACGTACTTGAACTGGTTCCAGATTTCACGCTCGGTGCCATCGCCACGGCCAGTGCCGTCGTCGATGTTGGTGCCGCGCACGTAGGCAATGTTGTAGGTCAGGCCCGGTACGCCGAAGGTGGCGAAGTCGATGCCATAACCTGCTTGCCAGGAGCGCTCGTCCTTGCCGTTGAAGTCGGACCAGTAGGAGTTGGCCAGCAGGATGGTATTGCCGCCGTCGCCAATGCCGCCAGCGTTGCGGTAGCCACCGTACAGGTAGCCGGTGTCACCGGTGCTGCGCTGGTGAGCGAGGGTGAAGCTGTGCGCGCCAACGGCCCAGGTAGCGCCCAGGCTCCAGATCTTGTTGTCGCGAGCGTCCGCATCACCTTGGTTTTCCAGGGCGAAGCTGCGGTCCAGCTTGGTTTTGTAACCGTTGAAGTCAAACGTCAGCGACTGTTGTTCTGGCAGGGCCAGCACGTAGTTGACGTTGACGTATTGCTTCTTCAGCACGTCCTGCATGTCGGAGGCGTACAAAGCAGCCGACAGGCTTTCGGTGAATTTGTAGCTACCACCGATGTAGTTGATGCTCTTCAAACGGCCGCTGTCGCTGCCCTCGGCGCTCTTGCGAGCTTCCTTGGTGAAGTGACCAGCATCCAGTTGCAGGCCGGCGATCTCTTTGGAAACGATCGAGGTGCCCTCGTAGGTTTCCGACAGCAGACGCGAGTTGTCGTATTGCAGGACCGGCACGGCCGGCATCTGCTGACCGTATTTGATCACGGTGTTGGAGATACGCGCCTTGACGGCTGCGCCGCCTTTGGCCAGGTCGTTGGCGGCTTCTCCGCTGTCACCTTGCTTGAAGAAGTCGATACCGCCAGCGCCGCTGCGACCTTTACCACCATCCAGGCGGATAGCGTATTGGCCAATCACATCCACACCCACACCGACGGTGCCTTGGGTGAAGCCGGACTCGAACTTGCCGATGAAGCCTTGGCCCCATTCAGCTTTGTCCTGCTTGCCGTTTTTGTAGTCACGGCTGATGTAGGCGTTACGTGCTGCGATGTTCAGGTGGCTGTCTTCAACGAAACCCTTGGATTGCTCCTGGTCGTTTGCCATTGCTGTCGATGCGCTCAAAATCCCCAGAGCGATCAGACTCATCCGTTGCTTCAACATTTTCTTATATTCCTTATTACGGGTTGAGTACGCGCTGTGACACCAGGCTCCTGTTGCTTTTCTGGTGTCGACCTTGCCAGCAAAAAGAAGGCCCGCGGACGACTGAACTGCCGCGGGCCTTTTTTATTGGATTTAGTCATGGTGGTTAGCCACAGGCGTTGGGCGCAATCCTATGCGGGCGTTGAACTATGTGTCAATTTCGTGAATCGTCTGTATTTAGGCGATATTCGTCTAAGCGGCGGGCTAAAGCGGCGGGATGAAAGCGTTGAAAACACCTTGATCAGCCTTTGGAAACACATTAAGTAACAAATCCGCATGCAATGCGTTAGGGAATAGATAACGCGCGCAAATGCAAAGCATTACCATTCGCGCACAATTTTCCTGCCACGTCATTTGGATACACTCTCATGCCTGCCCCTCGCCTGACGCCCCTCTCCCTTGGGCTCTCTGTCCTGCTGTCTGCTGGTTTTGCCGGTGCGGCCACGGTCTTGCCCGAAACCTCGATCAGCGTGGAAGCAGACGAAGACGACCCACGGGTCAAAGAGACCAGCACCGCCACACGCACCGCGACGGCTGTTCGCTACGTGCCCCAGGCGATCGACTCAGTCAAAACCGAAAGCCTGCGCTCCTATGGCACCAACGAGCTGGGCCAGGCATTGAGCGGTATCCCCAACGTCAGCAGCGGCGCCGATACACGCTTCGACAGCGTGCGCATACGTGGTTTCGACGCCAGCAATGACTTCTATCTGGATGGCATTCGCGACGACAGCCAGTACGTACGTGACCTGCATAACATCGAGCGTATCGAAGTGCTCAAGGGACCGGCCGCCGTGCTTTACGGGCGAGGCGGCCAGGGCGGGATCGTCAACCGGGTGAGCAAACTGCCAAGCCCAGGGCAAAAGTCCAGCATCGAAGCCCAAGGCGGCAGCAACGATTTGCGCAGCCTGTATGCCGACCTGAGTACCGACCCCACCGATAACATCAGCCTGCGCCTGAACATGGGCAACCAGGACAACAACAGCTTTCGCGATGGCGTCAGCGGCAACCGCCAGTTGTTCGCGCCGTCGATGAGCTGGCAGCTCACTCCAGAGCTGAACTGGCTGGTGCAATACGAATACAGCCGCTACAACCGCACCCCAGACCGTGGCATTCCTGGTGTCAACGGGCGCCCGGCGGATGTGAGCCGCAGCACCACTTACTTTGATCACGGCGATTACATCGACGATAAGTCCCAGTCCCTGCGTTCCAGACTCGCCTACGAGCTCAACGCCGACTGGCAACTGCGCCACACCCTCGGCGTGTTCAAGCTCGACAGCGATTTCGACAATACCTACCAGACCGGCTATGACCCGAAAACCAACACCGTCAGCCGCCAACACTGGCAGCAGGACCTGACCACCCGCAACGTGTTCAACAACGTGGAGCTGGAGGGCGGTTTCGACACCTTTGGCCTGGAACACCGCCTGCTCACCGGTATTGAGCTGGGCAGCCAGCGCCGTGATCCGAAGCTGTACTCCGCTCGCGATGGCAAGACGGTGCCGAGCCTGGACCTCAACCAACCCAATCGCCGCCTGAGCCACACCGGGAGCATGCGACTGTCGAGTAACAACCACACCGAAGTCGAAAGCCGCGCCCTCTACATACAGGACCAACTGCGCCTGAATGACCAGTGGCAACTGCTGGGCGGGCTGCGTTACGACCGCTTCGAAGTGGACACCACCAACAAGCTGCTCGACATCCAACAGAACGTGAAAAGCCACAGCACCAGCCCGCGCGTCGGCCTGGTGTGGACGCCCCTGGAGCACCACTCGTTCTACGCCTCGTGGAGCAAGACTTTCACCCCAGCAGGCGGCGGCCTGATCGGCATCACGCCGAACGCCACCGGCAACGTCAACGACCTGAGCCCGGAGTTGACCAAGCAAAAAGAAATCGGCGTGAAGAGCGACTGGTTCGATGAGCGCCTGAGCACCACCCTGGCTGTGTACGAGCTGGAACTCTACAACCGCCGCACCAGCGACCCGCTGGACCGTACCATTACCCTGCTCACCGGCGAACAGCGCTCACGCGGCGTGGAGCTGACCGCCACCGGCAAGATCGTCGACAACTGGTATGTGCGCGGCGGCGTAGGCCTGCAAGATGCCAAGGTCGAGAAGGACAACAACGGGTTTGAGGGCAAACGGATCAGCGACGTGGCCAAGCGCAACGCCAGCCTGTTCATCACCTGGAAGCCGGAGATGGGCTGGTACGCGGAAACCGGTTTGACCCTGGTGGGCGATCGTTACGCCGACAACCTCAACACCGTGGTGTTGCCTGGTTATGGTCGCTGGGACGCGCTGGCCGGGTTCCGTCAGAAAGAATGGGACGTGCGGGCAGCATTGAACAATATCGCTGATAAAAACTACTACGCCTCGGCGACCAGTGCGGCGCAGATTCAACCAGGCGAGCCGCGAAGCCTGGTGGTCACCGGTACCTACAGCTTCTGACACGCCTCATGGGAACCAAAGCCTGCTCCCACACTGGTTAGGCATTGCCCACAACATCAGCGCCTGGCACAGATCCCTGTGGGAGCGGGCTTGCCCGCGAAAGCGGTGTGCCAGTCACTGAATGTTTAACTGAACCACCGCCATCGCAGGCAAGCCAGCTCCCACAGTTGGTTTCAGGTGTTCTTTAGTTGCTCATTACCTCGCACAACGCCTGCACTTCATCCTCCGTGAACAACCCCAACGGGTAGCGCTCACTCATCACACTGCGCAAGTCAGACGCTTGTCTGGCCTGTCGCGAGCCGTTCGCCTTCAACCAAAGGGCCAACGCATGGATGGCGTCTGCGTCGACCCGCAAAGGGTGGAACGTACGCGTGTTCATCAGGTGGACATCGGCATTCATTTCAGCGCTCTCTCCTGCTGCGTGAGCGGCTAACTTACTCAAGGTTTGTGACAGAACTGCACGGTCATCCCCCTTGGGCCACTGTAACCACAGCGATACAAGAGCTATGCCAATGTGCCCTGTTCACCGGCATGCAGACATGAAAAAGCCCGCGACCGGGCTGGGTCGCGGGCTTGTGGGGAACACTGCAAACGCGCGTTGCTCGTACGCCATCAAGGCGCTGTTACAACTGCACTCACTTTCGCTGCGGAGCTGGCTGCTGTTGGGTCAGGCAATGGATATTGCCCCCGCCCAGTAACAATTCGCGGCCCGGCACCATCACCACTTCATGTTGTGGGAACAGGTTCTGCAGGATTTGCTTGGCCTGATCGTCCAACGGGTCATCGAAACTCGGCGCGATGATGCCGCCATTGACGATCAGGAAGTTGACGTAGGAACCGGCCAACCGCACGGTCGGATTACGCTCCTGGCTACCGTCAACCAGGTCTACCCCGGCGCATTCCTCCTCAGTGGCATACAGCGGACCCGGGATCGGCATTTTATGCACGATGAACGAGCGGCCCTGGGCATCGGTGCTGCGTTGCAGCACGTCCATGGCTGCGTGGCAGCGTGGGTAGTTCGGGTCTTGCGGGTCATCGGTCCAGGCCAACAGCACTTCGCCCGGGCGCACGTAGCAGCAGAAGTTATCCACATGGCCGTCGGTTTCGTCGTTGAACAGGCCATCCGGCAACCAGATGATCTTGTCTACCGCCAGGTTATCGCTGAGCACCGCCTCAATGGCCGCACGATCAAGGTGCGGGTTGCGGTTGCGGTTCAACAGGCATTCTTCGGTGGTGATCAGGGTGCCTTCGCCGTCGACATGAATCGAACCGCCTTCAAGCACAAAGCCTTCAGTGCGGTAACGCGGTGCGCGCTCCATCTCGAGGATCTTGCCTCCCACCTGGGAATCGCGGTTCCACGGTGCATACAGGCCGCCGTCAAAACCACCCCAGGCGTTGAAGTCCCAGTTCACACCCCGTACTTCTCCACTGCCGTTGATCACGAAAGTGGGGCCGGTGTCGCGAACCCAGGCGTCGTCATTGGACATTTCCACCAGGCGGATATTGGGTACGTCCAGGCGGGCACGGGCGTTTTCGTACTGGCTGGCGGAGACCGCGACGGTCACCGGCTCAAAACGTGCGATGGCCTTGGCCACCGTCACATGGGCCGCCTGAGCAGGCTTACCGCCCAGGCGCCAGTTGTCTGGGCGCTCGGGCCAGATCATCCAGGTCTGGGTCTGGGGCGCCCATTCGGCAGGCATGTGAAAGCCATCGGCGCGAGGTGTGCTGTGCAAGGTGGTCATGGCGATCAGGGCTCCGAATGGGGTCAAGGGCAACTTTATAATGGATAAAAATCGGCTTTAACAGACTAAAAACATGATAGATGCTCGGGTCTGCAAAAAATAGCCGATAACAATCGATAAATCACAGTTGCTCATCCAGCACTTTCGACAGCATGTCCACAAAGAAGTCCACACTGCGTCTGGACGTCACCATCGGCGGCTTGATTTTGAGGATATTCAGATAATCACCGGTAGGCTGCATGAAAATCCCCAGTTCCCGCAGCCGGTCACACAACAAGGCGGTTTCTGCAGTCGCAGGTTCGAGGGTCTGGCGATCGCGCACCAGTTCAAGGCCCAGATAGAAGCCCGAACCGTGCACGGCACCGACGAGCGGATGGCGATCGATCAATTCCTCCAACCGTGCCTTGAAATGCCCACCTACCAGTTGGGCGTTTTCCCACAGCTTTTCCTCTTCCATCACATCCAGCACCGCCATGCCGATCCGGCAACTGACCGGACTGCCTCCTGATGAGGAGAAGAAGTAACCCTCGGCTTCCAGCGCCTCGGCAATTTCTCGGCGGGTGATCACTGCACCCAACGGCTGGCCGTTGCCCATGCCTTTGGCCATGGTGATGATGTCAGGCACCACACCTTGCTGTTCAAACCCCCAGAAGAAATGCCCCATGCGGCCGTAACCCACCTGCACTTCATCGGCGATGCACACGCCTCCCTGGGCACGGACCAGGCCATACACCTGTTGCAGGTAACCCGGTGGCAGGGAGATGCCGCCGGCATTGCCGTACACCGGCTCACAGATGAACCCGGCTAATTGACGCTGGCTCGCGGCGATTTTCGCCAGGTTATGCTCCACGCTTCGTACATAGTCCGGCGCGCTGTCCGGCCCGCGGAATTCACCGCGGTAGGTATTGGGCGCGGTCACCGGGTGTACCCAATCCGGGCGGCTGCTCAAGGCCTGGGGGTTATCGGCAATCGACGTGGACACGGCATCCGCCGCCACCGACCAGCCGTGATAGGCCTCCAGCACACTGAGCATGTCGCGCCCGCCGCTGTAGGCCCAGGCCAAACGAATCGCCAGGTCATTGGCCTCGGTGCCGCTGTTGACCAGGAACACCCGGTCCATGCCCTCCGGCGCCAACGCCAGCAGGCGCTCGGAGAACTCGGCAACCGCCGCGTAGTGAAACCGCGAGTTGGTGTTGAGCAACGACCACTGCCGAGCCGCCACTTCAGCCATGCGCGGGTGGCCATGGCCCAGCACGGCCACGTTGTTGAGCATGTCGAGGTACGATCGGCCCTGCATATCGATCAGGTGGTTACGCCAGCCGCGCTCGATACGCGGTGGGTCGGCGTAGTAGTGCTTCTGGGAGCGGGCAAAGCTGGCATCACGCCGGGCCAGCAGGGCTTCTGGGTCCAGTTCCGGCTCCGCATCACAGGCCAGGCCCAATAGAGCTGCGGGTGACGGGCACAACGCCTGCCACACCAACGCCCGGGAAGGTGTGCAGAACAGCGGTGGCTCAAGGTCGGCGCGGCACAACTGCACAGTCAACGGCGCATGAACCTCGCCCAGCACCTGCCCTTTGACCAAGGTTGCGCCCGGCTTGAGTGATGTGCGCACGCCCCACAAGCGCAGGCTCAGGCCGCTGTCGTGCAAACACAGCAAGCCGTCGGTACCTTCGCGCAGCATTCCCGCAAAGGGTGCTTCCAGCACCGTGCCGTGGGGCAGATGTAGTTCGACATGCAGGGGGAAGGTCTCGGGCTCTAGCGCACTGTCGGGGCGGGTGCGCGACAAGCGGTATTGCCCATAACGACTGGCCGCCAGCCCATGCACCGTCGCTGCTTGATCCAGCAAGCGCCGATCGATGCCGGGAGTCTCCCAATTGCCAGCCTCGAAATGCGGGCTGAGTACGCCCAGGTCGATCAGCGCAAACTCGCGGCCCACCAAGCCTGGCAATAAAGGCGCGAAGTCTTGGTTGGCGACGGGCGGTAATGTTTTGCCGACGCTGCGCAGAATAGCCGCTTGCATGAGTTCGAAGGGCACCGACGTGGCGATATGGAAGATTTCCCACTCGTGTTCGGCGTTTTTCTTTAGATAAACGTTGTCCGGGTCCAGGCGTTGCTGCTGCTCACTGCTGAGCACCAACACCGCCGCGCGAGCGACGATCAACGGCCACAACACCTCCAGCTCTTCGCGCTGCAACGGCGTGACCGCGTGGCAGGCCTGGATCGCCGGCAAGAGAGCAAACGGATCACCGTCGGCATGGTGCAACAGCGCCGCGCAGGTCACCGAGAGATCGGCAATTCGCCAGGTGTGCACCAGATCGCCGAAATCGATCACGCCTTGTATGCGCCAGTGCCGCTGGGCATCACGCTGCCACATCACGTTGTCGTCGGTGATGTCCATGTGCACCGCTTGCCAAGGCAGGTGTGCCGCCAACGGCTGGACATGCGCCTCGACCTGCCTGGCTACCTGCTCCAAAGCAGCACGCTGCGGCAGGTCGGGCAAGGTTGCCAGCAGGTGGGTGATCAATGCTTGCGCGTGGCGCGGGTCCCATTGCAGGGTGCGCTCCAGGCCAGGGTGCTCGAAACCTGCCAGCGCGAGGCTCATCTGCCCGCACAGCTCACCAAAGCCTTCGATCACGGTGCGGCTCAGGTGGGGTAAATGCGTCAGGGGCTGGCCGTCGATGTAGTCCAGTAGCCGCAGGTGCAGGGTTTGGTCATCGACGTTGACCGTCAGCAACTCCTCACCCGCCAAGGTCTGGATGACCTTGGGAACACGCAGGCCGGCATGCGCGCCCAGGCTGTTGAGCGCTGCGTGTTGGGCTTGAAGTTCAACCGCGGCGTAGTCACCCCGGCAGATTTTCAAAACGAAGCGGCCCCGCGTGCTGTCAATTCGATAGTTGAGGTCTTGCTGACTGCCCAATGAGTGTAATTTGCCCGCCATACCATAGTGCCGCTCGAGCAGGCATGCTGCTTGCTCGGGGGTTACTTGTGGGCAAGGCAAGCTGGCACGGTGGGTCAACGTGGCTAACGACATTGTGACGACCTTTGTTTTTTCAGGCGTCTATATCGCCATTGTTCAGGGGCACAAGGCAACCCCCCAGTAATACAGCGCTTGCACCACCCGGCTCGCACCACTCAAGCTATGCTTCATCCGCATAATGTCTATCTAAGGAAAGGGCCCTCCGATATGCGCATTCTCGTTACTGGCGGCGCTGGCTTTATCGGCTCAGCCCTGATCCGCCACCTGATCCAGCACACCGAGCACGAGGTGCTCAACCTGGACAAGCTGACTTACGCCGGCAACCTCGAGTCGCTGACCAGCATCGCGTCCAACAGCCGCTATGAGTTTGTCCAGGCCGATATCATCGACCAGGCCACCGTCAGCGCCTTGCTCGCACGCTTCGAACCCGATGCGATCATGCACTTGGCGGCCGAGTCCCATGTCGACCGCTCCATTGACGGCCCGTCGGATTTTATCCAGACCAACATCGTTGGCACCTACAGCCTGCTGGAAGCCACGCGAGCCTATTGGCAGAAGCTGGCAGAGCCGGCAAAAAGCGCATTCCGTTTCCACCACATCTCCACTGATGAGGTGTATGGCGACCTGCACGGCGTGGACGACCTCTTCACCGAGACCACGCCTTACGCACCGAGCTCGCCGTATTCCGCGAGCAAGGCAGCGTCCGACCACCTGGTACGCGCCTGGCAGCGCACCTATGGCCTGCCGGTGCTGTTGACCAACTGCTCGAACAATTACGGGCCGTTCCATTTCCCCGAAAAATTGATCCCGCTGGTGATTCTCAACGCCCTGGCGGGCAAGCCACTGCCGGTGTATGGCGATGGTCTGCAGGTGCGTGACTGGCTGTTCGTCGAGGATCATGCCCGTGCGCTGCTCACAGTGGTCACCACTGGGGTTGTGGGCGAAACCTACAATATCGGCGGCCACAACGAACAGAAGAACATCGACGTGGTACGTGGCATCTGCGCCCTGCTGGAAGAACTGGCGCCGCAACGCCCAGCCGGTGTGGAGAAATTCACTGACCTGATCACCTTCGTCAAGGATCGCCCAGGCCACGACCAACGCTACGCCATCGACGCCAGCAAGATCGAACGCGAACTGGGCTGGGTCCCGGAAGAAACCTTCGAGACCGGCCTGCGCAAAACCGTACAGTGGTACCTCGATAATCTGGAATGGTGCAGCAGGGTCCAGGACGGCAGTTATCAGGGAGAACGATTGGGCAACACCGACTTGAAGGATCTAATCGCATGATGAAGGGAATTGTATTGGCTGGCGGCTCCGGCACTCGCCTACACCCCATTACGTTGGGAGTGTCCAAACAGCTGTTGCCGGTGTATGACAAGCCGATGATCTACTACCCGATATCCGTGCTGATGCTCGCAGGCATCAAGGACATTCTGGTGATCTCCACTCCGGTAGACCTACCGCAGTACCGAAACCTGCTGGGAGACGGCAGCCAGTTTGGCGTGCGTTTCACGTATGCCGAACAGCCTTCCCCGGACGGGCTGGCTCAAGCATTTATCATTGGCGAAGAGTTCATCGGTGATGACGCGGTGTGCCTGATTCTGGGGGACAACATCTTCCACGGCCAGCATTTTGGCGATCAGTTACGCACCGCAGCCGAGCGCTCCTCGGGCGCTACTGTTTTCGGCTATTGGGTGAAAGACCCGGAGCGCTTCGGTGTGATTGATTTCGATAAAGAGGGCCGCGCCCTTTCCATCGAAGAAAAACCGGCAAAGCCCAAGTCACCGTATGCCGTGACCGGCCTGTACTTCTACGACAACGACGTGATCAAGATCGCCAAGGCGGTCAAGCCTTCGCCACGCGGCGAGCTGGAGATCACCGACGTCAACAATGCCTACCTTCAGCGTGGCGATCTTCACGTTGAACGCTTCGGCCGTGGGTTCGCCTGGCTCGACACCGGCACCCATGACAGCCTGCTGGAAGCCTCGACCTACGTTCAGACCATCGAGCACCGCCAGGGCTTGAAAGTGGCATGCCTGGAAGAGATCGCCTATGAAAATGGCTGGATCGATCGTGATTATCTGCTGGAGCGCGCCAAGTACTTTGGCAAGACCGGCTACGGCCAATACCTCTACTCGCTTGCCGGAGAGACCCAGTGAATGTAGTTGAAACCACACTACCCGGCGTACTGATCCTCGAGCCAAAGGTATTCGGCGACGAACGCGGTTTCTTCTACGAAAGCTTCAATGCGCGCGCCTTTGAAGCAGCCACCGGGCTCAAGCGTAATTTCGTACAGGACAATCACTCACGCTCGCAAAAAGGCGTGCTGCGAGGTTTGCACTATCAGCTTGAACACACTCAAGGCAAGCTGGTACGTGTTACCTACGGTGAAGTGTTGGACGTAGCGGTCGACATCCGTCGCAGCTCACCCAACTTTGGCCAGTGGGTGGGTGTCCGCTTGTCGGCACAGAACCATCGCCAACTCTGGGTGCCGGAAGGCTTCGCCCATGGTTTCGTGGTGTTGAGTGAGTACGCAGAGTTCCTGTACAAAACCACCGACTACTACCAGCCAAGCGCCGAGCGCAGCATTCTCTGGAATGACCCGACGCTGGCCATCGACTGGGAGCTGGCCGAACCGCCGCAACTCTCCGCCAAGGATCAGGTCGGCAAACTGCTGATGGAAGCTGACTTGTTCCCATGAAAATCCTCATCACCGGCCAACACGGCCAAGTCTCCCAGGAGCTGCAACAGCGGCTCAAGGGCCTGGGCGAACTCCTCATCCTGGGCCGCGACCAGCTTGACCTGGCAGACGCAGACCTTATCCGCCAGCAAGTACGCACCCATCGCCCTGACCTGATCATCAACGCGGCGGCCCACACCGCCGTCGATCTGGCCGAGAGCGAGCCGGACGCTGCGTTCGCCATCAATGCCATCGCCCCCGGCATCCTCGCCGAAGAGGCCAAGGCGTTGGGTATCCCGCTGATTCACTACTCGACCGACTACGTGTTCGACGGCACCAAACCTGCCCCGTACACCGAAAGCGACACGCCGAACCCATTGGGTGTGTACGGCCAGAGCAAGCTGGCGGGCGAGCAGGCGATTGCGGCTGCAGGCGGCGAGTACCTGATCTTGCGCACCAGTTGGGTCTATTCGAGCCACGGCAAGAACTTCCTGCTGACCATGCAGCGCCTCCTGCAGGAAAAACCGCAGATGCGCATCGTGGCCGACCAGATCGGTGCGCCGACCTGGGCCGGGACTATCGCCAACAGCACCCGCGTGCTGATCGAGCAGTGGCAGGCCGGTAAGGCAGGGGATTGGGGTGTTTACCACCTCACTGCCCAGGGTGAGACTTCATGGTTCGGCTTTGCCCAAGCCATTGGCGAGCAACTGCGCGCCGAGGGCAAGGCCTGCGCCGAGCTGGAGCCGATCCCTTCCAGCGCCTACCCGACCCCCGCCAAGCGCCCGCTGAACTCGCGCCTGGACTGCACCCGCCTGCAACAGCAATGGCACGTCAGCCAGCCCCAGTGGCAAGACGCATTGCGCGAGTGTCTTGCACAGCAGCACTAGGCATAATGCGCCTGTACCCACAGGCGCGACTTCCATGACCCCACCCCTTCCGCGAAGACCCCGCTGGCGCAGCCTCGCCCTGCTGGCTCTGTGCCTGGCACCGCTGTTGTGGCCGCTGGAGCATTTGGCCGAGCGCTATTACCGCAGCGAGCTGGCCGGGCAAAACCGCCAGACCCTCGACCTCTACGTCGCCAACTTGCTGGGCACCCTGCATCGCTACGAAATACTGCCGCAGATCCTCGGGGACTTACCGGCCCTGCGCACTGCATTGGGCGCGCCCCACGTCAGCACCCACCTGGTCAATGCCAACCAGTTGCTCAAGGACGTCGCCGCCCAGGCCGGGGTAGAGGTGATGTATCTGATGGACACCACCGGCAAGACCCTCGCCGCGTCCAACTGGGACAAGCAAGACAGCTTTGTGGGGCGCAACTTTTCCTTCCGTCCGTATTTCAGCGAAGCCATGGCCGGGCGCCTCGGACGGTTCTTCGGCCTGGGCACCACCTCGGCCAAGCGCGGCTACTTCTTCGCCGCCGCGGTGCGTGACGGCGATACCGTCATCGGCGTGCTGGTGGTGAAAGTCGACCTGGACCACACCGAAAGTCTGTGGGGCAATACCCCGGAACAATTGCTGGTCACCGACCACAACGGCGTGGTGATCCTCACTTCGCGACCGCAATGGCGATTCCGCGCCACGCGGCCACTGACCGCCGAAGAACGCCAGGCCATCATTGCTATCCAGCCCTACCCCACCCGCGACCCGCAGCCGTTGAGCCTCAGCAGCAGCGCTTGGCTGCGCCAGTCCACGGCTATCGCCGAGACCGGCTGGAACGTGGAAATCCTCGCGCCGCGCTCGCTGATCAACCGCCCGGTGCGCACGGTCGTCGCCGTGGGCGGTGCCACGTTGTTGGTGCTGATGCTGTTGCTGGGGTTGCTGATGCAGCGCCGCCGGCACTATCTGGAACGCATCGCCTTCGAAGCCAAGGCCCGCCGCGAGTTGGAAATGCGCGTGGCCGAGCGTACCAGCGACCTGGAGGGCCTTAACCGGCGCCTTAAACAGGAAGTGCTGGAGCGCGAGCATGCCCAGCAAGAACTGGTGCGCGCCCAGGATGATCTGGTTCAGGCCGGTAAACTCTCGGCGCTGGGCACCATGTCGGCGAGTATCAGCCATGAACTGAATCAGCCACTGGCGGCGATTCGCAGCTATGCCGAAAACGCCGAGATCCTGCTCGACCATGAGCGCACCAACGATGCCCGCGGCAACCTCAAGCTGATCAGTGAATTGACCGGGCGCATGGCCTCGATCATCGCCCACTTGCGTGCCTTCGCCCGCCGTGACCGTCACGCGCCGGAGAGCGTGGCCCTGCAACCGGCACTGGATGACGCCCTGGCATTACTGGCCAAGCGTCGGCGTTCGATGGAGGTGGAGTTGATTCGCGACTTGCCAGAGGCGACCTTGTGGGTGCAGGCCGGTGAAACCCGTCTGCGCCAGGTGCTGGGTAACTTGCTGGCCAATGCTCTGGACGCCCTCACCGAAAAAGGCCCGCCACGCAGACTCTGGCTGAGTGCCGAAACCACGCCCCTGGGCGTCAACCTGTACATTCGCGACAATGGCCCGGGCTTTTGCATGGAAGCCCTGGGCCGCGCCAGCGAGCCGTTCTACACCACCAAGACGCGCACCCAGGGCCTGGGCCTGGGCCTGGCGATCTGCGACACCCTGATGCGCGCCTTCGGCGGCGAACTGTTGTTCGCCAACCACAAGGAGGGCGGCGCGCTGTTAACCTTGAAATTGCGCGCCGGCTCGCCGGGCGTCAGTCTGCAACCGTCCGAGGACCGCAGTGTATGAGTATCGACAACTCGATTCAGGTGGTATTGATCGACGACGATCCACACCTGCGTCAGGCCCTGTGCCAGACCCTGGACCTGGCCGGCCTGAAAGTCCTGCCCCTGGGAGAAGCCAACGGGCTCACCGCACGCCTGTCCCGCGACTGGCCGGGCGTGGTAGTCAGCGACATTCGCATGCCCGGCATGGACGGCCTGGAACTGCTGGCTGAACTGCACGGCCAGGACCCCGACCTGCCGGTGCTGCTGATCACCGGCCACGGCGACGTACCGCTGGCGGTGCAAGCCATGCGTGCCGGCGCCTATGACTTCCTGGAAAAACCCTTCGCCAGCGACGCGCTGCTCGACAGCGTGCGCCGTGCCCTGGCCCTGCGCCGGCTGGTGCTGGACAACCGCAGCCTGCGCCTGGCTCTCAGCGACCGCCAGCAACTCAGTACGCGCCTGGTAGGGCACTCGCCACAGATGTTGCGCCTGCGCGAGCAAATCGGTGCACTGGCCGCGACCAAGGCCGATGTGCTGATCCTCGGCGAAACCGGAGCAGGCAAGGAGGTCGTCGCCCGCGCCCTGCACGACCTCTCAAGCCGACGCAGCGGCCCGTTTGTGGCGATCAACGCCGGGGCGCTGGCGGAATCGGTGGTGGAAAGCGAACTGTTCGGCCATGAACCCGGCGCGTTTACCGGCGCGCAAAAGCGCCGCATCGGCAAGTTCGAGTTTGCCAATGGCGGCACGCTGTTTCTGGATGAAATTGAAAGCATGAGCCTGGATGTACAGGTCAAGTTGCTGCGCCTTTTACAGGAGCGCGTCGTGGAACGCCTGGGTGGCAATCAGTTGATCCCGCTGGATATCCGCATTATCGCCGCCACCAAGGAAGACCTGCGCCAGGCCGCCGACCAGGGCCGTTTCCGTGCCGACTTGTATTACCGCCTCAATGTGGCGCCGCTGCGCATTCCCCCGCTACGGGAACGGGGTGAAGATGCGCTGATGCTGTTCCAGCACTTCGCCGACGAGGCCAGCAGCCGCCACGGCCTGCCCTTGCACGAACTGCAACCGGGCCAGCGCGCGCTGTTGCTGCGCCACAGCTGGCCAGGCAATGTGCGGGAACTGCAAAACGCCGCGGAGCGTTTCGCCCTCGGCCTGGAGTTGGCCCTGGATAACACCCAGGACCACCCCGCGGCCGGTGTGCTGACCTCCACACCCGGAGGCCTGAGCGAGCAAGTCGAACAGTTCGAAAAAAGCCTGATCGCCGCCGAACTGACCCGCCCCCACAGCTCTGTGCGCAGCCTCGCCGAAGCCCTGGGCGTACCGCGCAAAACCTTGCACGACAAACTGCGCAAACACGGCCTGAACTTCGCCGACAGTGCCGGCCAGAGCGCCGATGACGAATGACATCGTCCACCTACAAAGAGGCCGCCATGAGCCGTGATAGCCGTTACCTGGAATCCATCCTCCACCACGACATCCCACTCACCCGGGAAATGGGCCTCAGGGTGCTCGACTGGCAACACGACCAACTGCAACTGCACCTGCCCTTGCAAGCCAATATCAACCACAAGAGCACCATGTTCGGCGGCAGCCTCTACTGCGGCGCGGTGCTGGCGGGTTGGGGTTGGCTGCACCTGAAGCTGCGTGAAGCCGGGATTGAAGACGGGCACATCGTGATTCAGGAAGGTCAGATCAGCTACCCGCTGCCGGTGACCCAGGACGCGACAGCCATTTGCGCGGCGCCGGATGAAAAGATTTGGAAGCGCTTCGTGGCGACCTACCAGCGCTATGGGCGGGCGCGGTTGGCGCTGGAGACGTGGATTGTGAATGAGGGCAGTGCAGAGCGTGCCGTCGTCTTTACCGGCCAATACGTCCTGCATCGCTAGCAGCCATGACACAAAACAACTGTGGGAGCGGGCTTGCCTGCGATAGCGGTGGATCAGCCAATACCTGTATGACTGACACTGCGCCATCGCGGGCAAGCCCGCTCCCACATTTTGCTCTGCAGTGGCCTTAAGATCTGGCCAGGGTCAACAGCCGCTCACGCCACGCCGCCTTGGCCGGCAACGCCAGAAAGAACGGGTTCAGCAACGACTCCCGCGCCGGGTAACTGAACGGCTTGCCATTCAACTCCAACACTTCGCCCCCAGCCCCTTCCAATACACCCTGGGCCGCTGCGGTATCCCACTGCGAGGTCGGCGCCAGGCGCGGATAACAATCGGCACTGCCCTCGGCTAATAAGCAAAACTTCAAGGAGCTGCCGATATTCGCCAGTTTCAACTCGCCCAAGCCTTCACTGAGGCCATTGAGCAGGCGCTCCTGCTCAGGGCTGGTATGACGACGGCTGGCCACCACCGTAAAAGCCTCACCCGAAGCCGGGGCCTGGCGTACTTGAATCTGCTTGGGCGCTGCATTGACGTCCGACCGCCAAGCCCCCAGGCCCGCGCCGCCGAAGTAGCAACGGCCAGTGGTCGGTATCGACACCACGCCGAACACCACGCGGCCCTGTTCGATCAATGCAATATTGACGGTGAACTCTTCACTCCCAGAAATGAATTCCTTGGTGCCATCCAGAGGGTCCACCAACCACCAGCGCTGCCAGCCGGCACGCACGCTCTGATCGATATCGGCGTCCTCTTCAGACAGCACTGGAATGCTTGGGTCCAGCGCGGTGAGGCCTGCGAGAATCAGATGGTGGGCAGCCAGGTCGGCAGCCGTCACGGGAGAATCATCCGCTTTGGACGTCACGGCTACCTCGGCACGCCAGTACGGCAGGATGGCTTCACCCGCCTGCCGAGCCAATTCAATGACCGGTGCGATAAACGGGTGGCCTAAAAACAGTTCGCTCATGCGGTGAACGCTCCACGCTGGGTCAACAGGTCTCTTACCAGATACAGCGCAGCCAGGGCGCGACCTTCGCTGAACTGCTCGTTTTGCGCCAGCGCCGACAGCTCACGCAGGTTGACCCGGTCTACCCGCATTGGTTCGGGCTCATCACCTTCAAGACGCTCTTCGTAGAGATCGGTAGCCAACACCACCTGGATCTTCTGGCTCATATAGCCGGGCGACAATGACAGCTCGGTGATGTGCTCCAACTGCCGTGCACCGTAGCCGGCCTCTTCCTTGAGTTCGCGGTCTGCCGCTGCAAGCACGTCTTCGCCGGGCTCGATCAGGCCTTTGGGCAACGACAATTCATATTCGTCAGTGCCGCCGCAGTATTCTTCCACCAGCACTGCATGATCTTCATCGATCATCGCCACAATCATCACAGCGCCGTAGCCCGTGCCACGCCCGACAAGACGCTCATAGGTCCGCTCAACGCCATTGGAAAAGCGTAATTGCACTTCCTCCACGCGGAACAAACGGCTACTGGCGACTATTTCGCGGGCGAGGACAGTGGGTTTCTGGCGCATAAACGGCTCCTTGGCGTGATCGGGTTACTATACCGTGGCTTTTCCGATTGTCTGTGTCGGATATTTTTACTTACATGAGACCCCACCATGCCCTCTCTGCCCTGGCACGCCATCGACACCGTCCTGCTGGACATGGACGGCACCCTGCTCGACCTGCATTACGACAACCACTTCTGGATGGAACACCTGCCGCAACGCTATGCCGAACTGCACGGCGTAAGCCGAGCCATGGCCGAGATGGAGTTGCAGCCACTGTTCGAGCGTAACGCCGGACAGTTGCAATGGTATTGCCTGGATTTCTGGAGCGCCGAGCTCAAGATCCCGGTGCGCGAACTCAAGTTGGAAACCGCCCACCTGATTGCCCTGCGTCCGGATGCCGATACCTTCCTGGCGGCGATCAAACAGGCCGGCAAGCGCGTGATCATGATCACCAACGCTCATCGTGATTCGCTGTCATTGAAGTTGGAGCGCATTGAACTGGCGCCGTATTTCGAGCGATTGATCAGCTCTCACGACTACGGTTTCCCCAAGGAAAACCCGCAATTCTGGGAGGCCTTACAAGCGGATATCCACTTTGACCCGGCCCGTAGCCTGTTTATAGATGACACTTTGCCGATCCTGCGCAGTGCCCGGGATTTCGGCGTGGGACATTTACTGGCAGTGAAAGAACCTGATAGCAAAAAAGGCTCAAAGGACACCGCAGAATTTGCGGCCGTCGGGGATTATCGAGAACTCATCGCCGGGCTTATGTAGGAGCGAGCTTGCTCGCGAAAAACGTCAACGATAACGCGTGCTTCCTGGATAAACGCGGTGCCTGTGAGTTTTTCGCGAGCAAGCTCGCTCCTACAAAAGGGCGAGCTTGCTCATTTTATCCTGCGTATTACTCAGGGATGCGCAGTGTCTGGCCCGGGTAGATCTTGTCCGGGTGCGACAACAGTGGCTTGTTAGCCTCGAAGATCTTGTTGTACTGGTTGGCATTACCGTACACCGCCAGGGAAATCGCGCTGAGGGTATCGCCCTTTTTCACTACGACGAAACGAGCAGCGGCAACCGCAGGACCACTGACAGTAATCTGGTCATCCACACTTGCCACGCCGGCAATGTTGCCCAGCGCCAACAGGATCTTTTCTTTCTCTTCCTGCGTGGCCACTTCACCGGTCACCGTGACCTTGTCGCCATCCACCGTGGTCTGCACGTTTGGATTACCCAGGCCCACCTTGCTCACATGCTCCTTCAACTGCTCACTGGCGTTCGCATTACCCGGCGTCAACAGGTCGACAATCTTTTCGCCGGCTTCTTTGATAAAGCTAAAAATACTCATGGTGCGCTCTCCTTGGGATTTAATTTCCAGATGCCCAAGACTAGACCAGTCCTGCCGACTTGGGTTCCAGACTGGCTAAAGACTCAAAAGTATCGCAATCACCCCTGCCTGGAATAAGCCCGACGAAAACGCGGGTGAACCTTGATCGACGCCCTCTATCAATAGATCAATACAGGCGATTAGACGCGCCCCTTTGTCGCGCCTAGTCTAATCACTGATCAATCCGCCGGTGGTACTGCCCCATGAACGCCAAGCGCCCTCACTGCGCGGCGCCCGCTCTCGAATCGACCGCGCCCGTCGCCAGCCAGAGCTATCACTATTGCAATCTTGAACACACTGAAGTCGCCAGCACTGCGCTGGCCGAAGAAGTGGCGTTGGCAATTGCCTATAACGATATCAGCCAGGCGGTGATGCTGGTGACGCCTACGGACCTGGAAGACTTCATTGTAGGTTTCAGCCTCGGCAGCGGCATTATCACCGACGTTAACGACATTTATGACCTGAAAATCAGCGGTTCAGGCGCAGCCCAGTACGCCCAGGTACAGGTTTCCAGCCGTGCGTTCTGGAACCTCAAGCAGCAACGCCGCCAATTGGCGGGCACCAGCGGCTGCGGCCTGTGTGGCGTGGAAGCGGTAGAGCAAGCATTGCCCGACCTCCAGGTACTGCCCGGCGCGCCCTTGCCGCCGGCGCAGTGGCTCGACGGCCTGCGCCAGCGTATCAGTGCATTCCAACCCCTGGGCCAGCACAGCGGCGCCGTGCATGCGGCGGTTTTTATGAACAGCCAGGGCGAATTGCTGATGGGTCGCGAAGACATCGGCCGGCATAACGCCCTGGATAAATTGATTGGCGCGTTGATCCGCCAAAAGATTCCGACCGACGGCGGCCTGGCGATTGTTACCAGCCGCTGCAGCCTCGAATTGATTCAGAAAGTCTTGCGCGCGGGCATCCAGACCCTGGTCAGCCTGTCGTCGCCCACCGGCCTGGCCCTGCAATGGGCACGCCGGCACAACCTCAACCTCATCCACCTGCCGCAAAAAAGCGCGCCACGGGTCTATAGCCCTGCGATGGAGCACCAGCCATGAGCCTTCACCACCAAGCCGACCAGACCCCAACCCCACGCTACAAGCCCTATAAAGGCCCAGCCGGTGGCTGGGGCGCCCTGATCAGTGTGGCGCAAGCCTGGCTGACCAGTGACAACGCCCTCAAAAACCTGCGCATGATGCTCAAGACCAATCAGAACGGCGGCTTCGACTGCCCGGGCTGCGCCTGGGGCGACTCGCCGGAAAGCGGCATGGTCAAGTTCTGCGAAAACGGCGCCAAGGCGGTCAACTGGGAAGCCACCAAGCGCCGTGTCGATGCGGCCTTCTTCGCCAAGCACAGCGTCACGGCGTTGCTGGAGCAAAGTGACTACTGGCTGGAGTATCAGGGCCGCCTGACGGAGCCAATGCGCTATGACGCCGAGAGCGATCGCTACCTGCCCATCAGTTGGGATGCAGCGTTCGATCTGATCGGCAAGCACCTCAACGCGCTGCCCAGCCCGAACATGGCCGAGTTCTACACCTCGGGCCGCGCCAGCAACGAAGCCGCCTACCTGTACCAGTTGTTCGTACGCGCCTTTGGCACCAACAACTTCCCGGACTGCTCGAACATGTGCCACGAAGCCAGCGGCGTAGCCCTGGCGCAGAGTGTCGGCGTGGGCAAAGGCACTGTGACCTTTGATGACTTCGAACATGCCGATGCCATTTTCGTCTGGGGCCAGAACCCCGGCACCAACCACCCACGCATGCTCGAGCCGCTGCGCGAAGCGGTGAAACGCGGCGCTCAGGTGGTGTGTATCAACCCCCTGAAAGAGCGCGGCCTGGAGCGCTTCCAGCACCCGCAACATCCGCTGGAAATGCTCACCAACGGCGACAAGCCGACCAACACCGCCTACTTCCGCCCGGCGCTGGGTGGCGATATGGCTATCTTGCGTGGCATGGCCAAGTTCCTGCTGCTGTGGGAACGCCAAGCCCTGGCCGAAGGCAAGGAAGCGGTGTTCGACCACGACTTCCTCAATGAGCACACTGCCAACGTCCTGGAATACCTGGGTCAGATCGACGACACCTCGTGGGAGGAGATCGTCGAGCAGTCCGGCCTGACCCTGGTGGAGATTGAGCAAGCGGCACGCATGTACGCCAAAGGCAAGAATGTAATCATGTGCTGGGCGATGGGGATTACCCAGCACCGCCACTCGGTGCCGACCATCCAGGAAATCGCCAACCTGATGCTGCTGCGCGGCAATATCGGCCGCCCAGGTGCCGGGCTGTGCCCGGTGCGTGGCCACAGTAACGTACAGGGCGACCGCACCATGGGCATCAACGAACGCCCACCGGTGGCGTTTCTGGACGCGCTGGAGCGTCGTTTCCAGTTCCAGGTGCCTCGCGACAATGGCCATAACGTGGTGGAAGCGATTCACGCCATGCTTGAAGGCCGCTCCAAAGTCTTTATCGGCCTGGGCGGCAACTTTGCCCAAGCCACGCCAGACAGCACGCGTACCTTTGAAGCGCTGCGAAATTGCGACCTGACCGTGCAGATCAGCACCAAGCTCAACCGCAGCCACCTGATGCACGGTAAAGATGCGTTGATCCTGCCGTGCCTGGGCCGCACCGACATAGACATCCAGGCCGACGGCCCGCAAGCGGTGACGGTGGAAGACTCGTTCAGCATGGTCCACGGCTCCAACGGCCAACTGCAACCGCTGTCGAAACTGATGAAGTCCGAGCCGGCGATCCTGGCGGGCATTGCTGCCGCCACCCTGGGCAGCAAGCCCGTGGATTGGAACTGGCTGGTGGCCGACTACGGGCGCATCCGCGACCTGATCGCCGACACCATCCCAGGCTTCAAGGACTTCAACGAGAAAATCAAACATCCAGGCGGCTTCTATCTGGGCAACTCCGCCGGCGCACGCCGCTGGAACACTCCATCAGGTCGCGCCAACTTCCGCCCGAACATCTTGCCCAAAGACCTGATCCACGAACGCACCCACGCCACGGGCCGAGTGCCGGACCTTATCATGCAGTCAATGCGCTCCCATGATCAGTACAACACCACCATCTACGGCCTGGACGACCGTTATCGCGGGGTCAAAGGCCAGCGTGACGTGCTGTTCGTCAACGAAGCCGACATCATCCGCCTGGGCTTCAAGCCGGGGCAGAAGGCAGACATCGTGTCGCTGTGGGAAGACGGCCGTGAGCGCCGCGTGAAGGGCTTTACGCTGCTGGCATTTGATATTCCGGCGGGGCAGGCGGCGGCTTACTACCCCGAAGTGAACCCATTGGTGCCATTGGAAAGCACTGGCGATGGTAGCCATACGCCAACGTCCAAGTTTGTTGCGATTCGCTTGGAAGCGGCGAGTGACAATGGGTTGATCATGGCGCGCTCGGCCTGACTTGATCCGAGATATGTGTTTCTTGAACTACCGCTTTCGCGGGCAAGCCCGCTCCCACACTGGGATGGGTTCACCATTGAGACTGTGTGGACCGATCGAATGTGGGAGCGGGCTTGCCCGCGAGAGGCCAGCACAAGCACCACACATTCTGCAGGCACAAAAAAAGGCCGCTTTTGCATAAAAGCGGCCCTTCCGAAGTAGCTAAAGACCCGTAAAAACGACTTAAGTTCCCCATACAAAACAGCAACTTAGCAAATTGTATACAACCTCTGCCGCCGGTCGGATTTCGATTGTCAGCGCCTCGATACAACCTCAGGATCGCGCCGTCATCCCTTGAGGTTTCCCTGAATGAAGTTCTCCTCGATTCTCTTGTTGTCCCTTGGCCTGGTCAGTGGCGCAGCCATGGCAGGCGGCACCACCGAAGCCGGTGTAGGCGGCGCATTGGGTGGGGTACTAGGTTCTGTTGTCGGCCAGCAGTTGGGCGGCAACACCGGTTCGACCATTGGCGCGGCCCTGGGCGGCGCAGGCGGTAGTGCAGTCGGCGCCGACAAACGTAGCCGTGGCGAAGCCGCCATTGGTGGCGCACTGGGCGCAGCCGGCGGTAACGTCGTAGGGCGCAGCGTTGGCGGCAGCACCGGTGCACTGATCGGCTCCGCAGCCGGCGGTGGCGCGGGCGGCGCGCTAGGCAACTACATGGGTAACGAAAGTGATCGCGACAGCCGCCATTACCGCGATCGCGACCGTGATGATCGTCGCTACTACCGCGATGGCCACCCAGGTCGCGGCCATGCCTATGGGCATCGCAAGAACAAGCATCGTTATCGCGACTGATAAACCCGCGCTCTGACGAACACATCCGATGTGGGAGCCGGGCTTGCCCGCGATAGCAGTGAATCAGGTTTAGACGTACTGCCTGATACTGCGCCATCGCGGGCAAGCCCGGCTCCCACATTTGGTCTGTATTGCTTGTAGGTGCGTCAAACCAGCAGCCGCTGCATCGCTTCGCGCAACATTCCCGGAATCGGCACTGGCTGGTTCGAGGCTCGGTCCACAAACACATGGACAAAGCGCCCCGCCGCACACGCCTCCTCCTCGCCCGCCTTGAATACCGCCAGCTCATACTGCACCGAGCTATTGCCCAGCTTGCCCACCCGCAGGCCGACCTCAATGCACTCGGGAAAAGCGATCGAGGCGAAGTAATCGCAGGCCGAACTCACCACAAACCCCACCACCTCACCGTCATGAATATCCAACCCGCCCTGTTCGATCAGGTAGGTATTAACGGCTGTATCGAAGAAGCTGTAGTAAGTGACGTTATTCACATGGCCGTAGGCATCGTTGTCGTGCCAACGCGTGGTGATCGGTTGGAAGTGGCGGTAATCGTCGCGCACAGGCGTTGAGTCAGGCATCGGCAAGTCTCATCAAAGTTGATCCAATTGAGCTGGGCCCAGTCGCGCACCTCGGCGTAGGGGTAGTCTTCCAGCGCAGCAAAACCGGGAATGCCTCGCGCCTTCAACTTGGTAAACAACGGTACGCTGATACCGCCAAGGAAACGCGTCAAACGCTCCGCATTCGGCAAGTGCCCCGTGTGCTCATGATGCCTGTGGATAAAATCACCGCACAGCCCCATGAAGTTTTTATCCACAAGCGGCGGCAGGCTCGGCGGCGCCGGCAGATGGGCGACCTGGCCGTGGCATACCGAACAATGCCCGCAACGCCGGGGCGCATTATCATCACCAAAGTAGTGCGCCAGACGTTGCCCCAGGCAGTGGTCGGTGGCGAACAGGTCGAGCATGGCGTGAATCCGCGCGACCTCCGTCACCTCATGCTGCTTGAAGCCTGTGTATAACTCGGCGCTTAACGCGTGGGGGCCGAAATGGGTGTCGAGCAAACTGTAGACCTCAGTCATCTGCTTGCTTTCGAGCTCGATCAGGCCCTGCTCCTGAAAATAATCCAGTGCCTTCACCACCCGACTACGCTCGGCATTGTGCTGTTGATAAAGCGCATCGAAATCGACCGTCGCCCAGGTTTTAGCGCGCTTGCACACCTGGATGATCGCCGCGACAAACTGCTGCCGCTCGCCGGTAAAACGCGCCAGCAAGGCCTCGGGCTCGATCAGGTATTTGAAACGGTATTCCGCATAAAACGCATAGCGCGGCGCGATCACGCCCTTGAGCTCCAACTGCACCAGGAGCGTCTTGAGCGGCAACTCGCGAATATTGCTGTGGTCCGACAGCGACCTGAGCAGGAACTCCCACTGCCCTTCACTACGCGCGGCCTGCAATTCCTCCAGTACGCGCAAAATGCCGTCCTGCTCCGGCGTATCACCGTACACGAAGTTTTCCAGCACATTGAGGCTGTCGCGGTTGGCCAACACCAGGCAATCCGACGGCTGCCCGTCACGCCCTGCGCGGCCGATTTCCTGGCTGTAGTTCTCGATTGACTTGGGCAGGTCGAAGTGCACGACATTGCGGATGTCACTCTTGTCGATGCCCATGCCAAACGCGATAGTTGCGACAATGCAATTGGAACGCCCGCCCATGAAACGCTGCTGGATACCTTCGCGTTTTTCATGGGGCAGCCCCGCGTGATAAGCCTCGGCCTGAATACCGTGGCGGTTCAGATGCTCGGAAATCTGTTCGGCGGTTTTCTGCAAGGTGACGTAGACAATACTCGGCTGGTTGGCCCGCGCTTTCATCCATTCCAGCAGCCTGCGGCGTTTGTCGTGGCCGCTGACCGGTTCCACCAGCAGGTTGAGGTTGGGGCGATAGAAGCCCGTGGTCACTACATCTTCGGCAGCAATGGCGAACTTGGCCTGCATGTCGGCGATCACCTGGGGCGTGGCCGTGGCCGTCAGCAACAGCGCCTGAGGGATGTTGAACTGGCGCTGGTAGTCCGGCAGCTTCAAATAATCCGGGCGGAAGTTGTGGCCCCATTCGGAGATACAGTGCGCCTCGTCTACCACCAGCAACGAGATCTGCACGCTGTTCAGGAAATTACGGAAACGCTCGTTCTTCAAACGCTCCACGGAAATCATCAGAATCTTGAGCTCGCCCGATCGCGCACGGGCCATTACATCATTGGCCTCATCACGGCTCTGGGCCGAGTCGATACTGCCCGCCGAAATGCCATGGCGCTGCAGGAAACCCAACTGGTCCTGCATCAACGCCAGCAACGGCGACACCACCAGCGTCAGGTGCGGCAGCAACACGGCCGACAGCTGGTAACACAAGGATTTGCCCGACCCCGTAGGGAAAATGGCGGCGGCAGATCGCCCAGCCAGCACGGCGCTGACCGTCTCTTCCTGGCCCAAGCGAAAGTGTGGGTAACCAAAGACCTGCTGGAGGGTGTCGTGCATAAGGCTGTCACTCCATTGACCGCTGAGTTGGCTCAAAAACATAGCCCGGGATTCTCAGCGAATCGAGAAAGGTCGCGAGGAAAAAAGAGACAGGATGATACACAGAGGGAAGGATGGCTCAGGGCCGAAGTGGGACTTTTCCGAGAAAGTAACAAGACGCAGCAGATACAAATGTGGGAGCTGGCTAGCCCTCTCCCACATTTTAAAACCGTGCTACTGCTGAATCAGCGGTTTTGCACCCGCTCGATCGCCGTGTCATACACCGGGTTGGCCTTTTGCTCCTTGGCCAACTGGTAATGACGCAGCGCATCCGGGAACTGCTCGGCCGCTTCGTAGATGCGTGCAATGTTGTAGTAAGCACCGGCGCGCACAGTCGCGGCATTGGTACCGGTGGCCAGGGCGATAGCCTTGCGGTTGGCCCAGATCGACTCCGCGGTATTGCCGGCTTTCTGATACGCCAGGCCCAGGTTGCCGTAAGCCTTGCCGAAGCTGTTATCCAGCTCGATGGCTTGACGGAAGAAGTCGATGGCCTGGTCCAGGTTACCGGCCTGGTAGGCCGCTTCGCCCTTGAGGTTCAGCTTCTTCGCATCGGCCTGTGCCGACGTGCTCGCCGTCACGGCAGTGACGGCCACACTGTCGTCCAGCAACGGCTTGACCTCGTTGAGTACATCTTCGGCGCCAACTCTCACGCCGGTGAAGGTGTTGATGTCCTGGAAGTCGCCACTGCCGGTCATGCGGAACACAGTCCACAGGTTGCCCGTGCGGTTCTGCGGCACATAGTAGGTGCGTACCAGGGATTGCCCCATGTACACGAACACCTTGGCCTCACTGTTGGACAACTCGCTGGAGGTGGGAGAGCCGCTGTTGGAATAGTCGTGCACGGCATAGACGTAGCTTTCGCCGTAATGCTTTTTCTGCAGGGTGATGGTCTCCGGGCCATAGCTATCGGTGTCATCCACGTCCAGTTCGGCGTCGGTGCCCTTTTTATTGTTGAAGAAGATGTTATTGCCGGGGAAGATCATATGGGAGTCGAGGTCGCGCGGAGCCTTGCCCCAGGTCAACACCACACGCAGGCCGTCGAGATTTTCCATCACCGGGCTGATGGCATAGGTCATGCCTTTGCACGGGCACTTCACCACCAGGTTGGAATAGCCAGGCTTCTTGATGATCAGCAGGTTGCTGGCATCGTCAGCCACTTCACTGGTCAGCGTCACCTGGCCTTGCGCGTTGGTACGGCCCACCACGTTCTGCGCGCCATTACGTTGCAGCAGCACCTCGGCATCGGCGATTTTCTGGTCCTTGACCACCGCGCTCAGCACTTCAATCGGCAACTGCTCGGCCTGGGCAGAAAACGCCACCGCACACAAAGACATCGCCGAGGCGACACGAAGCAAACCCATGCTTAACTCCCTTTAAGTAGTGGGCGGAATCGCCCTACAAGATTTTGCGGTGAAACATACGCTGAAATGAGCTCGCTGGCAGATTTTTATACAAGTTGTGACGGGCGTTTTATCCCGCCTACCGAGCTACGCATTGCGCTACATTCAAGCCTTGCTTTCCAAGAGGACGCAGCAATGAGCGAACTGACGTTTGAGCAAAAACAGGATCACTATCACAAGATCCGGCGTTCCAATTACTTGGCCAGCCTGCGCCTGGAAGGGTTCGATACCCAACCGACCGACGTCGACAAACCCCTGCCGACACGCGAAGCCGTCCTTGCCAAGTACCGCAACACCTCTAGCTGATGCTCGACAAATACGGGGTGGGCCAGGCCCCATACTGCTACCCCGGTAGCAGCACTCTGCGCAACCGCCTCCATTTGCTCGATGAGGCACGCCTGCACCAGGCCGAGCGGGAATTATCCGAAATCGCCGTAGGCAACCTTCCACTCTTTCCGTCGCCCTACGACCTTGATCGCCTGTTACCCGCTTCTCATCGACACTCAAGCATCAGCCATAGACATCCAATCCGCCGCCCACCAGCGTATCCGCGCCGCCAGCGACTGATTGGAAACTTTCTCTTGCCTGACCTTCGAACACGCTGACCTCAAAGACATTACCCACATCATTAATGCGCTGTACCTGCTCGTTCAGGACGGCCGTGATTTGTTGGAAGCCGCGCAACACGTTCAGCTGCAACCTGAACAAGCGCAAGTCTAAGCAACACCTGTGTAGGAGCGAACTTGCTCGCGAAAATCGCCAACGATGACGCGGTAAATCAGAAAAAACGCGGCGCCCTTGAGTTTTTCGCGAGCAAGCTCGCTCCTACAACTGATCAGCTTTACCCATTACATCGTTGCAAGCCATAAATGCCGGAGGCTTTTGTAAGACACCGCCAAACGTCACGCCATCCGTTTCCCAAACTGCTTCAAATACCCGTTCAACCCTCTATACCAGTTACGCGTAGCCGACTGAACATAACCTCCTATCAACTGTCTCGGAAAAAACCGTGAACATCGAAAGGACTCAATATATCGGCCACTATGGCATCACTTTCACGGTAGTTCGACTCACCGTGATGCCAAACAATCGACAAGAGCTAGCCACACTTTGCTTGCTGGAAGCAAAAGCTTCAGTGATAGAGGTCCGCTTGCGGCTTCAGAAGTTGTACGAAAGGATGCTCGCCCGAGATCTATCCTGCGTCATGACAGTGGGCGTCTCAAAGCCACTGACCAGGAAGCAGGCAGATAGCTTGAACAATCGGAACAACCTCATAAAAGAAATCATTTCTGGCGCAGTTACAGCCCCTGTCGGGATCATATCCAGCAAAGCAGAATCGATAGTCGAGAACGCTACCAGCGATTTGATTTCTCGCAGGATCCGTAACTTTCACAGCGCAGACATCGTCATTGGCCTGGATGCTCAGGTCAGCGGTGGCATAGGCCCGCAGCGCTCAAGTGTCTCAATGCATGTGCACTCCAGATGAACTTTAGTCAATGGCTTTACCTACAAACAGCGCTATTGTTCGCTCTCCATCTGCTGCTGTATTACAAAATCACTGACGGCACGTTAAGAACGCGTTTCGCCGTTACCTTCATCGTAACGGGACTGCTTCTGTTGTTCTGGCTACCCTACATCGCCATTGTCCTGAACATTCAACTTCTTCCCCTGGCCTTGTTCTTGATAGGCTTGGCTCTCTTCGCCACGCGAAACAAATACCGCCTGCAACGTGACAGGCCCCCTCACCCACGCCTGCGTGCCCCCACCATGAACCTGGCCCCCAACTTCCCAGAAGACCCTGCCATGCAGCAACTTGTGCAATTGCTGCATGAAGAAATCGGCTTGCCAACACACAAGACCATTGGCTTGCACACCTCACTGAACTTCGACCTCGGGTGCGATGGTGCTGAGGCCAAGCAATTCATGGAGGCGCTGGAGCAGGATTTTGGTGTCGACCTGAGCGACTACGACGCTTATCGTTACTTCCAGCCGCCGGTGTTCGACGTGTTCCTGAAGCGTCGCGCCAAAGGCCGTGGTGACAAGATTCCGCTGACCATCGGCATGCTCTACCTGGCGATCAAGACCCACCGCTGGGACACGCAGACGCTGGAAAACCTGAGCTGAATCCAATGAAGGATTTTTTGTAGGAGCGAGCTTGCTCGCGAAAAACTCACAGGCGCCGCGTTCATTCAGCAAGCACGCGTTATCGTTGACGTTTTTCGCGAGCAAGCTCGCTCCTACAGTATTAGGGCAAGCCTGCTCCCACACTGGATCTGCGCTAATCTGGCGAGCCGTATAAATAACAAGGACCTTACATGGACGTAACAATGGGCCTGCTGGCCGCCCTGCTCTGGGGCGGCACGGACTTTCTGGTGGGCTTCAACGCCCGAGCCGTTGGCGTAAAACGCGCGGTGTATTTCGGCCAAGCCCTCGGTTTTTTGATCATGACCCTCCTGCTGGTCATTTTCCCAGCCTTCCTTTTCAAAGCCCTTGATGCAACTTTAAGCGTTTGGCTCCTGGGCGTCGCCGCCGCTCTGCTGACGGTGTCCGGCGCCCTTGCGCTATCCAAAGCCTTTGCCATGGGCAAAGCAGCCATCGTCGCGCCGCTGGTGACGTCCTATGGCGTGGTGACCACCCTGCTGTCCTGGGCCAGCGGTGAACACATCAGCCTGATACAACTGGGCTGCATCGCCCTGTGCGTGATCGGCGTTTTGCTGTCCAGCATTCACAAGGACAACGGCACGCTTCACAACAACCCGCGCCTGTCCATTGCCTACGCCATGTTCGCCGCAACCTTGTATGGCACCAGTTTCTGGCTGCAAGGTCGCTACACACTGCCAGCGCTGGGGCCAATCACCATGTTGTGGCTGGGTTACCTGGTGGGCTTGTGCGTGCTGGTGGTGATGGTGCTGAAGATCAAGGATGGCTTGAAGATCCCGCCACTGAAAAACTGCGCGACTTTGACCGGTGCGAGCTTGATGAACCTCGGCGGTTTTTCGGCGTTTTCGTGGGGCGCAATGGCCGGCTCGGTGTCGGTGGTGACGGTGATCAGTACGCTCTCTGGAGGGATCGCGGCGATCCTGGGGTTCGTATTTTTCAAAGAGCGCTTGTCAGCGGTGCAGGTGGCAGGCGTTGTACTGGTGCTGGTCGGTGCAGTGGTACTGCACATCGCCGACTAATCGTTCGCCCATAAAAAAGCCGCCTAAGAGGCGGCTTTTTTACAACGGCGAATCTTACAACTTAGGACCCGCCGCCTTGATCGCATCGCTGACTTCAAACTTCTTGAAGTTTTCGATGAACAGGCCAGCCAGAGCTTTCGCTGCTTCGTCGTAGGCAGCCTTGTCAGCCCAGGTGTTGCGTGGGTTCAACAGGCCGGTTTCAACGCCCGGTACGGCCAATGGCACGTCGAGGTTGATGGTGTCCAGGTGTTCGGTTTGCGCACCGATCAACGCACCGCTCTGGATCGCTGCAATCACGCCGCGAGTGGTCGGGATGTTGAAGCGTTTGCCGACGCCGTAGCCGCCGCCGGTCCAGCCGGTGTTGACCAGGTAGACCTTTGAGCCGAAACCACGGATACGCTTGATCAGAAGCTCTGCGTATTCGCCAGCCGGGCGTGGGAAGAACGGCGCGCCGAAGCAGGTGGAGAAGGTCGACTTGATGCCGCTGCCCGAACCCATTTCGGTCGAGCCCACCAGAGCGGTGTAGCCGGACAGGAAGTGGTAGGCCGCTTGTTCTTCGCTGAGGATCGACACAGGCGGCAGTACGCCGGTCAGGTCGCAGGTCAGGAAGATCACCGCGTTTGGCTCGCCGCCCAGGTTCTTCTCGGAACGCTTGGCAACGTGCTCCAGCGGGTAGGCGGCACGGCTGTTCTGGGTCAGGCTGACGTCGGCGTAGTCGGCGTGCTTGGCCTCGTCGATCACGACGTTTTCCAGCACAGCGCCGTGCTTGATAGCTTTCCAGATAACCGGCTCGTTCTTCTCGGACAGGTCGATGCACTTGGCATAGCAACCGCCTTCGATATTGAACACCACGCCTTCGCCCCAGCCGTGCTCGTCGTCACCGATCAGGTAACGGCTTTCGTCGGCGGACAGGGTGGTCTTGCCAGTGCCGGACAGGCCGAAGAACAGGGTCACATCGCCTGCTTCGCCAATGTTGGCGGCGCAGTGCATCGGCAGCACGTCGGCAGCCGGCAGCAGGAAGTTCTGCACCGAGAACATGGCTTTTTTCATTTCACCGGCGTAACGCATGCCGGCAATCAGTACTTTTTTCTGAGCGAAGTTGAGGATCACGCAACCGTCGGAGTTGGTACCGTCACGCTCTGGTACGCACTCGAAGTTGGCCACGTTGAGCACTTGCCACTCTTCACGACCGGCCGGGTTGTACTGGGCCGGGTTGATGAACAGGCAACGACCGAACAGGTTCTGCCAGGCAGTCTGGGTGGTCATTTTCACGGCCAGGTAGTGGTCTTCTGCAGCCCCTACGTGAACATGGGAAACGAAATGCTCTTGCGCGTTATTGAACGCCTCGACGCGAGCCCACAGGGCATCGAACTTGTCGGCCGGGAACTTGCGGTTGATCGGGCCCCAGGCGATGGCGTCCTGGGTGGAAGGCTCTTCAACGATGAAACGGTCAACCGGCGAACGACCGGTGCGGTGACCGGTTTCTACGACCAGCGCGCCAGTATCGGCAAGCACGCCTTCACCGCGCTGCAGGGCTTCTTTGACCAGATCGTCAACACTCAGATCGGTGTATACGGCGTTATTGGCTTGCGTCATGAGGTTCCCCGTCGGCCTATGGCCGAGTGCTCCAAACGTTTTGTAGTAGAAAGTTGCGCACTACTACCGCGAAAAAAGTGGGCCGGATTATGCCAGAAAAGCCCAAAAAGAGTAGGGCCCTCCCGTCAGAACACCTCTAATCCGGCGTTTGTCAGGTGATTTACCTGTGCTTAAACGTTTTAGTGGCGGGTGTCGGAAGGGGTGTCGCTGCCTGCGCCGGCGAACAATTGCGCTACATCAGCCGCGTCGAACAGGTAGCGCTGGTTGCAGAACTGGCAGTCGATCTCGATATGGCCGCCATGTTCCACCACCAGATTTTGCGCATCTTCCAGGCCCAGGCTGACCAGCGCGTTACCGGAACGCTCGCGCGAGCAACTGCAGTGAAAATGCAGGCCCTGTGCGTCGAACAGGCGCACGGCCTCTTCGTGGTAGAGGCGGTGCAGGATGGTTTCGTTGTCCAGGCCCAGCAGTTCTTCGGCCTTCAAGGTGTCGGCCAAGGCGATGATATGCCGCCAGCTTTCGGCACGATCATCCTCATCCTTGATGCGATCGGCCGGCAGTTGTTGCACCAGCAAACCACGGGCGCGCTTGCCGTCGGCGTTAAGCCAGAACTTGGTGCCCACTTGCTGGGACATAACGAAGTAGTTGGTGAAGCATTCCGACAGGGTCTGGCCGTCGAGGTCGACAATACCCTGGTACCGCTGGCCTTCAGTCGGGTCGACAGTCAGTGCCAGGACGCCGTTGGGCATCAGGTCGGCCAAGGTGGCATCTGCGGCAATCTGGTCAGCCTCGTAACGGGCCAGGCCACGGATCTCGCGCTCGCTCGAGCACTCGATCATCAACATGGGCACTGGCCCTTCGGAACGAGCCTGCAAGATCAGCAAACCGTCGAACTTCATGGTGCCCACCAGCAGCGCCGCGGCGGCCATCAACTCGCCGAGCAATTGCGCGACCGGCTCCGGATAGGCATGTTTGGCAAGGACTTCGGCATAGCTGAGCTCCAACGAAACCATCTCGCCGCGGGCATCGCTCTCATCGAAGATGAAGCGTTGGGTGAAGTCGGTATCCGGTAGATCAGTCATAGGTCTGGGTATCTGAAGTGATGACAAAATGATTACAAGGTTTATAAAATTAAACGCTTTAGCACCATCTTGGTGCGACTTCTCCTGAATTCAAGGAGCTGAATAGAGCGATGAGGGACAGTTTATGAACAATCCGGGTTTGTTCCAAGCCAACTGGAACCTCCGGCGATGGGCTCTTTGCAATCTACTCGCTATCGGACTGCTGTGTTTTTGGCTGTGGCCCACGGGCCAGATGCTCTGTGTGATTTTCGACGAGTGGCTGTTTCATCTGCTCAATGGCCCATTGGCCACGAACTCGACCTGGCTACATGTGTGGGCCGTGGCCAGCCTGCGGCCGTTTGATGCAGTGGTCGGCGTGATTTTGCTGGCGCTGTTGATCCGCGGCGACTGGGTGTTCAAGGCCGTACAGGTGCGCCAGGCGTTTTTTGGCTTCCTCGGCATTCTGCTGCTATTGCTTTTTATCCGCATGCTGTTCTCCAAACTCGCGGCGCACATGGGCTGGCAGCACAGTAGCCCGTCGATGGTCATCAGCGGCGCGATTCAAATGAGCGACTTTTTCCCAGGGCTGGAGAAAACCTGGGAATTGAAGGACCGCTCGAGCCAGAGCTTCCCCGGCGACCATGCTTCGGTGCTATTGATCTGGGCGATGTTCATGAGCGTGTTCGCCCGGCGCATCGGCCAGGTGCTGGTGATCTGGGGCCTGGCGCTGCTGTTCATGATGCCGCGGCTGGTAGCCGGCGCGCACTGGGGCCAGGACGATTATATCGGTGGCGTACTGCTGGCGCTGTTGGCGCTGGGGTGGGGGTATTACACGCCGTTTGCGGCGAAGGTGTCGGGCGCTTTGTTGCGAATGACGGCGCCGCTTTTCGGGCTACTGAGCAAGTTGCCCGTTATTGGGCGGTTGAGTGTCATGCGCACAACTCCGTAACCCCCCAGGGCTAAAAGTGGGAGCGGGCTTGCTCGCGAACGCGGGGTGTCAATCAATGCATCTGTGCCTGACCCACCGTATTCGCGGGCAAGCCCGCTTCCACATTTGATCGAGTTTGCATGGGCGACTCGTGCAATCAATCGTCATTGCCGCTGCCGCGAAACTTGAACAGATCGCGGCGCTGCTTCTTGCTCGGCTTGCCGTCAGTGGTCAGGCCTGAAGCCCCTGCCTTGCGCATGGCCGCAGCGTTTTCGCGCTTGGCGATGCTGGCTTCGGTCTCGGCATACAGTGCCTGCGCTTCAGGCGCGCCCCGGCGGACGATGGAAAGCGCCTGTACTACGATGGTTTTTTCATCAAAGCCTGTACGAATCTGAAACTCGTCGCCGACGCGCGGCTCCTTTCCCGGCTTGCAGCGCTCGCCGCGATGATGCACCTTGCCGCTCTCGATAGCGGCCTTGGCCAGAGCGCGGGTCTTGTAGAACCGCGCTGCCCACAACCACTTGTCCAGCCGGACCTTCTCTTCCTCTTCCTGCTTTTGAGCCACTTGAATTCCTCGCTCTGAAAAATGTCGCAACTTTACCGTTGAAACCCTTCGACGCATAAACCCCAAGGCTCACCTAAGATACGCCAGGTAGCACCCTGTTTTCGCGAGGATACGCCGTGACCGACTTTCCCCTCTCACTCACCTCGCCCAACCAGCGGTGCGTGGGTTGCCAGCAAAGCGAGCCTCTGGGGTTCGATTTCGCGTTCGCCTACCAGCCTATCGTAGACCTGCGTGACCATTCGATCTTCGCCAACGAAGCCTTGGTGCGCGGTCCCCAGGGAGAAGGCGCGCTGTCGGTGCTGGCTCAGGTCAACGAAACCAATCGCTACCGCTTCGACCAGCGCTGCCGGACCAAGGCCATCGCCGGTGCCGCAGCCCTGGGCATGCAGACTCACCTTTCCATCAACTTCATGCCCAATGCTGTATATCGTCCGGAACTGTGTATCCGCAGCACTCTGGAGGCCGCCCGGGCGCACAATTTCCCGCTGGACCGGCTGATTTTCGAGACCCTGGAAAGCGAGCACGTAGATAACTATCGCCATTTGACGAATATTCTGCGTGAATACCGCGAATTCGGCTTCAAGACCGCCATCGACGATTTCGGCGCGGGCTATTCGGGGCTGAACCTGCTGGCCGATTTCCAACCTGACTTGATCAAGCTCGACATGGCGCTGATTCGCGATGTCGACCAGGATCGTGTCCGTCAGGTGATCGTCCGGGGGATTGTCACAATCTGTGAGCAGTTGGGGGTTACTGTCATCGCCGAGGGCATCGAAAGTGCCGGCGAGCGCGACTTCCTGTCCGACTGCGGAATATTTCTGATGCAGGGCTTCTGGTTCGCCAAGCCTGCATTCAAAGCGTTGGCTGAGGTATCTCCTCAAGCCTGGGCGAATTGACCGGTTAACCATATTGAAGACATTTGACCATTTGACCGTTGTGGGTCTGCGTGAGTGGGTGGCACTTCCCGACTTGGGAGTGGCGGGCCTGCGGGCGAAGATCGACACCGGTGCCAGTACCTCAAGCCTGCACGCCACCGATATCGAGCCCTTTGAGCGCGACGGTGAAAAGTGGGTGCGTTTTACCGCGCACCTGGGCAGCGTGGTGCAACTACGTCACCGCCGCTGTGAAGCGCCCCTGGTGACGATGAAAACCATCAAGAGCTCCAACGGCCATGCACAGGTGCGCTACGTGATCAGCACTACCCTGGCCCTGGGTGATCGGGTATGGCGGGTGGAGTTCACCCTCGCCTGTCGCAAAGCCATGCGTTACCGCCTGCTGCTGGGCTCCAAGGCGCTGATTGACGGCCAGTTGGTGGTCAATCCAGGCCTCAAGTACGTTCAAGACAAGCCGGTGTTCCCGGTCTCCACTATTTCTGCCCCAGGTGCTGCATGAAGATTGCTGTGCTGTCGCGAAACCCGCGTCTGTATTCCACCCGTCGCCTGGTCGAGGCCGGCACTGAACGTGGCCATGAAATGGTGGTGATCGACACGTTGCGTGCCTACATGAACATTGCCAGCCACAAGCCGCAGATCCACTACCGGGGCAAACCCCTGGAAGGCTTTGATGCGGTAATCCCGCGTATCGGCGCTTCGGTGACGTTCTATGGCTGCGCGGTATTGCGCCAGTTTGAAATGATGGGGGTGTTTCCGCTGAATGAATCCGTGGCCATTGCGCGCTCGCGGGACAAGCTGCGCTCCCTGCAACTGCTGTCGCGCCGGGGTATCGGTTTGCCGGTCACCGGTTTTGCCCACTCTCCGGACGACATTCCCGACCTGATCGAGATGGTCAATGGCGCACCGCTGGTGATCAAGGTACTGGAAGGCACCCAGGGCATCGGGGTGGTGCTGTGTGAAACAGCAACGGCGGCGGAGTCGGTGATTGAGGCGTTCATGGGCCTCAAGCAGAACATCATGGTGCAGGAGTACATCAAGGAAGCGGGCGGCGCGGACATTCGCTGCTTCGTGGTGGGCGACAAGGTGATCGCAGCCATGAAGCGCCAGGCCAAGCCCGGTGAGTTCCGCTCCAACCTGCACCGTGGCGGCAGCGCCAGCCTGATCAAGATCACCCCGGAAGAGCGCATGACCGCGCTACGGGCGGCCAAGGTGATGGGGCTGAGCGTGGCGGGTGTGGACATCCTGCGCTCCAACCATGGCCCCCTGGTGATGGAAGTAAACTCATCGCCTGGCCTGGAAGGGATCGAAACCACCACCGGTAAGGATGTGGCGGGGATCATCATTCAGCATCTGGAAAAGAATGGCGGGCCGAATATGACTCGGACCAAGGGAAAGGGCTGAATACCCACACCTGCCACACGCCGCAAACCACTGTGGGAGCTGGCTTGCCTACGATGACGCCGGTACATTCAACATCGTCGTTGAATGAACTACCGCTATCGCAGGCAAGCCAGCTCCCACATTTGCATTCATATTGCTTGTTAGACAGCGTCTCGAGGCAGCATCAACCCCAGCGGCAGCCGCACCCGCGCTTCCAACCCGCCGCCTTCACGGTTGCGCAACTCGACATTGCCGCCATGCATCGACGCAATCCGCCGCACAATCGCCAACCCCAACCCGGTGCCCTTGCCTCCTCGGGCGCGGTCACCACGGGTGAAGGGGTTGAAGATACCCTCCAGCTCAGCCGGGTCGATTCCTGTGCCACGGTCCATCACGCTCAGCACCACGTAAGGCGCGGCACTGTCGCCAGAAACGTACGCCGCCACTTCCACATCGGAACCGGCATGGTGCAAGGCGTTGCCAATCAAGTTGTTCAGCAGGCGCTTCATCGACACCCGGCGTAATGCGAACGGCTGGATCGGCTCCAGGCGCGTGCGCACCTGCTCACCATTCTGGTTATAGGGCGCAACCACCTCACGCACGAGGTCGGTGAGGTCGACCTCCTCGACCACTTCATCCCGCCCGTCACGGATGAACGCCAGGAACTGGTCCAGAATAGCGTCCATGTCCTCGATGTCGCGCACCATGTCATCGGTGAGGTCGGTATGGTCCCCCATCAACTCCAGGGACAACCGTAATCGCGTCAGTGGCGTGCGCAAGTCATGGGACACCCCCGCCAGCATCAACTCGCGTTCGCGCCCGGCCTGTTCGACATCTTCTGCCATCTGGTTGAAGGCGCCGTACACCTCGGTCATCTCACTGGGCGTGTCGCTGACCGGCAAGCGCACACTGCGCCCCTGGCCCAGTTGGCGAGCGGCAAACACCAGGCGCTTGAGGGGTTGGTTGAGCTGGCGGACGAAAATCCACGCGGACGCCGTTGAAAGCAAGCCAATGGCCAGGAACCAGCCCAACACGTTCCAGATTTTTTGCCCCCTCAGCGGGTGCGGATAAAGCGGAACCTTGATCCAGGCATCCCCCAGGCTTGGCGCTCGCACCCACAGCGCAGGCGAAACATGCATACGCAGCCGCACCTCGGTGTCGGCACCCAACTCGGCCTGCATCTGGCGCTGGTAGATCTCGCTGTAAGGCCAATGCTGCTCGCCTTCAGGCACACCTGCGCCGTCAACCCGCGTCAGCGTCGACGCCTTGGCTACTTTTTCGCGGTTCTCAGGGTCTACCGCCCAATAACCACGCAACGTCAGGGCGACACCATGGCTGTACTGCCGGTCCACCAGCACGTCTTCGTTCATCAACAGATAAACCAGCGTGAGCGCCTTGGAAAACAGAACGACAATAAGCACCAGCCAGAGGGTGCGGGAGAAGAAACTTTGTGGGAACCACAGCGGGGTTTTCATAGATGAAAGCTGCACACCTTGCAGGAACGAGCGGCGCTCGCAGAATTGCAGACGCCGGGCATCCCGTCGACCCTCATGGAGTCAAACGCCAGGATACCCGCCCCTGCAAATCATCGGTCACTTGGTTGCGGTGCCATCCGGCACAAACACATAACCCACACCCCACACCGTCTGGATATACCGCGGCTTGGACGGGTCTGGCTCGATCATCCGGCGCAATCGGGAAATCTGCACGTCGATGGAGCGCTCGAGGGCGTCCCATTCCCGGCCACGGGCCAGGTTCATCAGCTTGTCACGGGTCAGCGGCTGGCGAGCGTTCATCACCAGGGCCTTGAGCACTGCGAATTCGCCGGTGGTGAGCATGTGCACTTCTTCACCGCGCTTGAGCTCACGGGTGGCCAGCGACAATTCGTAATCGCCAAAGGTGACGCTTTCGTCTTCGCTGCCCGGTGCACCCGGTACCGCCGGTGCCTGGCGACGCAACACGGCCTTGACCCGCGCCATCAGCTCATCGGGGTTGAACGGCTTGGCCAGATAGTCATCAGCGCCCAGCTCCAGCCCCTTGATGCGGCTCAGTTCATCGCCCTTGGCGGTGAGCATGATGATCGGGATCTGATTGTTCGCACCGCGCAGGCGCTTGCAGGCGGTGAGGCCGTCTTCACCGGGCAACATCAGGTCGAGTACGACCAGGTTGAAAACTTCACGCCCTAACAGACGATCCATCTGTTCGGTGTTCGGCACCGCGCGGGCACGATAGCCCTTGGAGTTGAAAAAACGCTCCAGCAGGCTGCTCAGCCCCGGATCGTCATCAACGATGAGAATTTTTTCGCCTTCAGCAGTTTGTGCGGTGCTGCTCATTGGATGCTCCTCTTATCTCGGCGCGCATTATGGCGTAGCTGCCGTTATACGCACCGTGTGCATTGTTAGCAGATTTTTCATCTACTGCCAGCGAACCCGCGCCCTACAAGCTGCGGCGCAGTAGCCCCCAAGGGCGGAACGCTGGTTATAATGCGGCGCCTCCGTGCAGGGCAACGTCAGATCGTTACCGTTTGCTGCCGGGCTTTTTTTACCCGCTTGTCGTGACTTTTTCGATTTCGAGGGTCAATAGCCAGCCTCTTGACCCAGGCAGCGGCGCCAGTCGGGCCGCTCAACCAGCCTCGCCGAGCCTTGTTTTTACGGGCCGGCGCGCTGATTTTAAGAATTTCAGGTGGTTTTATGGACAGCATCAACAGCCGCATCGCCGAGGAACTCGGCGTACGCCCACAACAGGTCGAAGCGGCCGTCGCTCTACTGGATGAAGGCTCCACGGTGCCCTTCATCGCCCGTTACCGAAAAGAAGTAACCGGCAGCCTCGACGACACCCAGCTGCGGCACCTGGAAGAGCGCCTGCGCTACCTGCGAGAACTCGACGAACGGCGTATCAGCATCCTCGCCAGCATCGAGGAACAGGGCAAGTTGACCCCGCAACTGGAACGCGACATCAAACTCGCGGACACCAAGACCCGCCTCGAAGACCTTTACCTGCCGTACAAACAGAAACGTCGTACAAAGGGCCAGATCGCCCTGGAAGCCGGCCTGGGTGATTTGGCCGATGGCTTGTTCAACGACCCATCGTTGACCCCGGAAACCGAAGCCGCGCGCTTCATCGACGCGGAAAAAGGCGTCGCCGACGTCAAGGCCGCCCTCGAAGGCGCCAAGTACATCCTGATGGAGCGCTTCGCCGAAAACGCCAGCCTCCTGGAAAAACTGCGTACCTACCTCAAGCAGGAAGCCATCCTCAGCGCCCGCGTCATCGCCGGCAAAGAGGAAGAAGGCGCCAAGTTCCGCGACTACTTCGAACACGACGAGCCGCTCAAAAGCATGCCGTCCCACCGCGCCCTGGCGATTTTCCGCGGCCGTAACGAAGGCATTCTCAGCTCCGCGCTGAAAGTCGGTGACGAGCTGCCGGGCACCATGCACCCGTGCGAAGGCATGATCGGTCAACAATTCGGCATCCAGAACCAGAACCGCCCCGCAGACAAGTGGCTGGGCGAAGTGGTGCGCTGGACCTGGAAGGTCAAGCTCTACACCCACCTGGAAACCGACCTGCTGGGCGAATTGCGCGACGGCGCCGAAACCGAAGCGATCAACGTGTTCGCCCATAACCTGCACGACCTGCTGTTGGCCGCACCGGCTGGCCCGCGTGCCACCCTGGGCCTCGACCCGGGCCTGCGCACCGGTTGCAAGGTCGCGGTGGTCGACGCCACCGGCAAGTTGCTGGACCACGCTACCGTGTACCCACACGTACCGCACAACAAGTGGGACCAGACCCTGGCGATCCTGGCCGCCTTGTGCGCCAAGCACGCGGTGGACCTGATCGCCATCGGCAACGGCACCGCCAGCCGCGAAACCGACAAGCTGGCCGCCGAGCTGATCAAAAAATACCCAGCCATGAAGATGACCAAGGTCATGGTCTCCGAAGCAGGCGCTTCGGTGTACTCGGCGTCGGAGCTGGCCTCCAAGGAATTCCCGGACCTCGACGTGTCGATCCGTGGCGCAGTGTCCATCGCTCGTCGCCTGCAAGACCCGCTGGCCGAACTGGTGAAGATCGACCCTAAATCCATCGGCGTCGGCCAGTACCAGCACGACGTGTCGCAACTGAAGCTGGCACGCGGCCTGGATGCGGTGGTGGAAGACTGCGTAAACGCCGTGGGCGTAGACGTGAACACCGCTTCGGTGGCACTGCTGGCGCGAATCTCGGGCCTTAACGCGACCCTGGCGCAGAACATCGTCAGCCATCGCGACGAAAATGGCGCGTTCAAAACCCGTGCTGCGCTGAAAAAAGTCGCACGCCTGGGTGAAAAAACCTTTGAACAAGCGGCCGGCTTCCTGCGCGTCATGAACGGCGATAACCCCCTGGACGCCTCGGCAGTTCACCCGGAGGCCTACCCGCTGGTGCAACGCATTGCCGCCGAAACCGACCGCGATATCCGTTCGTTGATTGGTGATGCCGCGTTCCTCAAGCGCCTGGACCCGAAGAAGTACACCGACGAAACCTTCGGTGTGCCGACCATCACCGATATCCTGCAAGAACTGGAGAAACCGGGTCGCGACCCGCGCCCGGAGTTCAAGACCGCCGAGTTCCAGGACGGTGTCGAAGACCTCAAGGACCTGCAACCGGGCATGATCCTAGAAGGCGTGGTGACCAACGTGACCAACTTCGGCGCGTTCGTGGACATCGGCGTGCATCAGGACGGTTTGGTGCATATCTCCGCGCTTTCGGAGAAGTTCATCAAGGACCCACGTGAAGCGGTGAAAGCCGGTGACGTGGTCAAGGTCAAGGTCATGGAAGTCGACATCCCACGCAAACGCGTCGGCCTGTCGATGCGCATGAGCGATACCCCCGGCGAGAAAATCGATGGTGCCCGTGGCGCTCGCCCCGGTTCGGCGCCGCGCCAGTCGCAGAACAACGCCCCGCGCAAGGAAACCACCACCGCCGCGCCAAGCAACAACGCCATGGCGTCGCTGTTTGCCAACGCTAAACAGTTGAAGAAGCGCTGATGGAAATTCCGGCCGGTTTGACCCAGAGCGCATTCAGCGAACTGATCGGCTGCCGCCTGCAACGCCTGGAAGAGGGCGTTGCCGAGGTGGCCCTGACCCTGGAGCCGCACCTGCGCAACCGCGCGGGCAAGCTCCATGGCGGGGCGATTTTCAGCCTGGTGGATATAACCATGGGCCTGGCCTGTTCCAGCGCCCATGGTTTCGACCAGCAGAGCGCCACCATCGAATGCAAGATCAACTATATTCGCGCTGTGGAAGACGGTGAGGTGCTGTGCACCAGCCGGGTGATCCACGCCGGTCGCCGCACCCTGGTGGTCGAGGCCGACGTGTATCAGAGCGAAAGACTTGTCGCAAAAGCACAGGGCACGTTCGCTGTCCTATAGCTCCCCACCCCCGATTTGAGTTAATTTCGGCGCTGCGATAACAGCGTCGGAATTTTCTCGCTGCGCTGTAGCCCAATTCATGGAGTGAAGTCGGCAGATTCAGAGCGGGTCAAATCGACTCAAAACCAGGCGATCACGCCAGTTTCAACTTCACCCTTGTAGACCGTCCTGCCCACCCCCATATTGGGGCGACTGACGCGTGAAGGAATCCAACTTGAGCGAACTTCTCAACCGCCGCCTGGCCCTGCTCGGCAAGCGCGAACACCTCTCCCTGCTAGAGCAATGCTTGCACGGCATCGAGCGCGAATGCCTGCGCGTCACCAACGAAGGTCGACTGGCGCAAACGCCGCACCCCGAAGCCCTGGGCGCCGCGCTGACCAATGAACAGATCACCACCGACTACTCGGAATCGCTGCTGGAGTTCATCACCCCTGCCCTGCCGAACCCGGCCGATACTCTGAGCAGCCTGGACAAGATCCATCGCTTTGCCTACACCAAGCTGGGCAGCGAATACCTGTGGAGCCCCTCGATGCCGTGCCCGTTGCCGGCCGAGGAAGATATTCCGATTGCCTACTACGGCACCTCCAACATCGGCCAGCTCAAGTACGTGTACCGCAAGGGCCTGGCCCTGCGTTACGGCAAGACCATGCAGTGCATCGCCGGCATCCACTACAATTTTTCCCTGCCGGAAGCGTTGTGGCCGTTGCTCAAGGAAACAGAAGGGTTTGTCGGCACCGACCGTGACTATCAATCCACGGCCTACATCGCGCTGATCCGTAATTTCCGTCGTTACAGCTGGCTGTTGATGTACCTGTTCGGTGCCTCGCCAGCCCTGGATGCCGGCTTCCTGCGCGGACGCTCGCATCAGCTTGAAGTCCTCGACGCCGACACGCTGTACCTGCCCTACGCCACCAGCCTGCGCATGAGCGACCTGGGGTACCAGAGCAACGCCCAGGCCGGCCTGACGCCGTGCTACAACGATTTGGCCAGCTACACCGACAGCCTGCGCGAAGCGGTGGCAACACCCTACGCGCCCTATGTAGAAGTCGGCACGCACAAGGATGGCGAGTGGGTGCAGCTCAATACCAACATCCTGCAAATCGAAAACGAGTACTACTCCAACATCCGTCCCAAGCGCGTGACCTACACCGGCGAGCGGCCGATCCAGGCGTTGATGGCGCGCGGCATCCAGTACATCGAAGTACGCTGCCTGGACATCAACCCGTTCCTGCCGATGGGTATCGACCTGCCAGAGTCGCGGTTCCTCGACGCATTCCTGCTGTACTGCGCGCTGAACGACAGCCCACTGTTCGCCAACAACGAGTGCGGCAACGCCACCTCCAACTTCCTCAGCGTGGTCAAGGAAGGCCGCCGTCCGGGCCTGCAATTGCAGCGTGACGGCCAGCCGGTGGACATGAAGGAGTGGGCGGCCGAGTTGCTGGAGAAGATTGCCCCGCTGGCCGCCCTGCTCGATCAGAGCCATGACATCACCGAGCACAGCGAGGCATTGGACGCCCAGTTGGCCAAGGTCAAGGACCCATCCCTGACGCCGTCGGCTCAGGTATTGGCAGCCATGGCTGAGCGCAAGGAAAGCTTTGCGCAGTTCTCCCTGCATCAAAGCGAAGTCCATGCCGAATACTTCCGCAAAGAACCTTTGGCGCCTGAGGAACAAGCGCACTTTGAAGAACTGGCCCGTGCGTCGCTGGCGCAACAGGCAGAGCTGGAGCAGAACGAAGTAGGCGATTTCGATGTGTTTGTCGGTTCGTACCAGGCAAGCATCCTCGCCATCAGCAACTAACCTAAGGCTCGCTCCC
>JACRYN010000013.1_pt1 | contig 125885 bp, 121 predicted proteins | sample 8023231 | NCBI WGS metagenome assembly JACRYN01 (sample SAMN15756473, study PRJNA655841) | gut metagenome | isolation source: fecal sample D84 from domestic dog with diarrhoea | host: Canis lupus familiaris | place: South Africa: Mmabatho, Mahikeng | collected 2019-09
CGGTTAAAGGGGATTAAGGTCTGAGATGCAAGGCGGTGTAGTTCGGACGCTTACCTTCAATCCACAAAAAAAGGCGCCACTAGGGCGCCTAAGCCGTCTCCAAACCAAAGGAGAAACAAGGAGACGGGGTGTATCGGGGATACCGGACAGTTGATGCCGATGGCTAATGCCCGTTAAAGGAGTTGCAGTGGATATTCAACAATCAGTCTGACCTCGTCCAAATCAGATTCGAAATCGGTAGCTCGTGTCGTTGCTTGGCGGACACGTAAAGACATGTCCTTCAGTGAGCCTGACTGGATGACATACTTAGCCTCGATGTCTCGCTCCCAACGCTTTTGGTCCTGCAATGGGGCACCGTCCGCTCCGCGACGCATGTACACGCTGTTTGCGTTGGAATAGTCCGCATCCCAACCCTTAGCGTAGCGGGTCATGAAGCTCAGACCGGGGATGCCGAAAGCCTGCATATCTAGATCGTAGCGCAGCTGCAAGGATTGCTCTTTCGGTGAGTTGAAATCGCTGTACTGAATGGAGTTATCCAAAAAAATTGAGTCGGACTGGCGAAGGTAGTCAAAGTCGTCGTTACCATTATTGCGCTGGTAACCAACGGTCACGGCGTGCGCTCCGAATTTGACCCCGGTCTTGCCGCTCCAGATCTTGTTATCGAAGCTTCCCAGAAGTTTTTCACCCTCATCAACCGCTCGGTAGTAATTAAAGCCGCCAATTAGCGATACGCTTTCTGAGAGTGGATAGCTCAATGTGGTGCCCGCGTAGTATTGGTTCCACACATCCTTGAATTGGCTGGTGTAAAGACTCACACCTACGTGTTCATTGACCGTGTAATCGCCCCCTAGATAAGCGATCCATGGAGCATCTACTACACCGGCGTAAAAAGTTGAAAAGCCGTCACGCATGCTACTGGAATTGGGTTGGCTCATCGCATGCAGCCGGCCCCCCTGAAGGGTCAGGCCTTTGATGCTGGTATTAGTGAACGTTGCACCCCGGAAACTCTCCGGGAGAAGTCGGGAATCCCCATAGGCAACGACAGGCGTCGATGGAAATACGTCGCCTACCTTGACGACTGTATCCAGGAAACGCACTTTTGCGGCCCCGCCTACTTTTGAGTAGGAGTCTTCAGGTTGGCCTTTGCTATTGTGCGGCAAGACATCGACTGAGCTACGGGCTCCCGAGCGACCATCACCTGAATCGAGCTTGAGGCCTTCCATTGCAAACGCATCAATGCCGAAGCCTACGGTACCTTGAGTAAAGCCTGATTCGAATCGGCCAATGATGCCATGAGCCCATTCGGCTGAGTAACCATTGCCCGTGGGGCTTGATTGACCCTTTCGATAATCACGATTGAGATAGAGATTCCGATTGAGAATACTAAAGGTGCTCCCCTCAATGAACCCTTCAGGCTTTTGCTCCACAGCTACTGCAACTTGCCCCATGCTCATGCCAAGGGAAATGAGAGAAAGACCATAAATGCTTTTATTGTTCATTTAACACTCCAGGCTTTAGCTTGGCAGAGTTTCTTTATGAAATATTTTTTATAATTATAAAAGCCACCAGCACGTGAGGATTTCTCCTACGTGCCGGCAGACATAATTTCATACAATAGATAACTCCAGCGTGACCTGAAAATTACTTCTGTGTCAGCGAACAGCAAGCAGGCTCAAAACATACCGAACAACCTTGCGCAGTCAGGGCTAACGCTAATTAACTTCCGTGAGGGCAGTTAGTACCCATAACCTTGTATTCCAAGGTGTTGAGCTTGCCCGCCGAATCTTCATAGGTCATGCGCGAAGGGGCTACGCCACAGGTTTTATTGGCTTGAGTGGTACTGATTACCTTCTGGACATCGAGGTTCATTCCGTATTCATAATGAACAACTTCAGGTGTCGCCTTTCCGTTTTCTAAGGCGTACTGCTCCATCGCCTTCTGGTTCTCTTGCATCATTCGACCATAAACACGGTCACCACCTCCTTCAGCCATGGCCAAAGAAGACATGGTCAAGATGGAAGCGGCAAAAACAACTTTTAATAATTTCATGATTTTCTCCTAGTGCTCACTTACTTCTGACTAGAGGATAACCAGTGATGCCTTTCAGGAAGCTGCCGCGAATATTACATATCTGTAAGGCCTCTCGTAGAGCTCGTGAGTTCAACTATTTAAAGTTTAGCTTTATTGGCAGAGCACGCTGAATGCATCATACGACCATCAGAAATCAACTCGTATCCCACCTGGAGCATCTAGAGATTTTTTATAAAAATGCATATCTTCCTATTATGAAAAGCGGCTTTGACCGCTACAGGCGGATGAATCGTTTGGGCGTAGCTAAATGAGACTACGAACGTGTCACAAAAGCCTCATGGGCTGCGGAAATTAGGCACTACGTAGAGCACCGAAAACGCAATCGGCAGGATGGTCTTTAACAGCAATACGGTCTCGGAGGATAGGTTTTTATCTTATCCTTAACGTCATCGAAGATGACATTGAAGCTGTGCAGCAGGCGCTCCGTTTGCAACATTTGATCGTGAAGGATCTCAAGCAGGACAGCACAAACTACTGCCTGCCCAAGGATAAAGATAAAGCCTTCGAATCTTGAGGTTGTTTTCTCCAGCACGACCAAACCCGCTGACGATATCGGCAGGGCGAGCATTTTGCCGTTGATGTCGCCCGAAGCTTCAATAGAAGTGATTTTTCGTTATGTCGTGGGGCGGTGGCGAGACTCGTCCGACTGGCGTACTGTGGACCATCGGCGGCGATGGGGCCAAGAAGGGTCGCCTCATAAACTTGGCTTGAACTCTTGCTGTGTGGATAGCCAGTTAACTGCGTACTCACTGCGTCGTCAATTTGAGCCGACCAAGTGCCATCTCTAATCCAACCCACACGAATTCGTCGCTCTCAAATACCCAAAGCTTCCAAATTCCTATTTCTTACTGCGCTCAAGACAGCCATCCGGTCTTCTGTACCTGAATCCATATCAGGTACGGTGCCATGCTCCAGATCCTTACCCACATTAGCGAAACGCGGCGCTGGCTGTTTTCACTGCTACTGTTCTTGTCAACTGCGTCCCACGCGGAGACGTGGGTCATTACAAACCGAGCACATCCAGTATCCGCACCTTCTGGCGCTCGCGTCATCTTCCTGGATGATCAGCAGCGCCTTGAAGAACAACTTTCCAACCAACTACCCGCCGATCCACGCCAGGCAGAAGCGGCCATTCAACGCTACCTTGTCAGCCCTGCAGGGAAGCATCTGCAAAACGAGTTGGCCCAAGCCCAGCAGGGCGTCATAGACGCCTGGAGCCTGCGAGTCGAAAAACTCCCAGCCGTGGTCGTAGATCGTCGCTACGTCGTGTACGGCGAGCCTGACGCAGCTAAAGCCGTCGCGTTGATTGAACGAGCACGGAGCCTGTCACGATGAGACGCTCACGTTTTGCGATCCGGCCTTTGTCGCTGGCTATCACTTTCAGCCTGTCATTCAGTGCATCGGCTGCGATCAACTCGGCAGCGATTATTGCCTCGACCCTGTCACCAACCTGCCTGGAGTACAAAGTGGTCGGCATCTGCTATTGGCTGCTCTGCACGCCATTCGGATGCAAAGTCAAAACCTCGACCAAGGTTCGTCACTACGTACCGGACGCTGTGGTGTCTGCATATGCGAATACCGGGATGAACCCTTGGATAGAGATGTCACCTCTTGGCACCCCGAATCCGATGGCCCAAGCGGGCAACGACGGCACTACCAATCACGTTGCAGAGAACAACATCATCAAATTTAAGGAAGCCGATGTCATCGGCCATCCAGGTGGTGCGGCGTTGAGTCAGTTTGCCAGCGCCTCGGGCTATGTATGCAAAGGCGCAACCTTACCGCTTGTGCCTTACTTTCTGAGCACCCTTGACCCCATTGCTTGGCGATACGGCGTCCCGGAATCCGTATACCCCGAAGCACTCATTCCGGGCATGCGCGAAGTCGGTAGCCTGCTCTCAGCAAGCAGCTGGGGGAACGTCTACCCGCGTAGCGGCTTCCTTAACCAGACTGACGACTACAAAACGGGCGCAGTTATTGCGCAGCGTGCCGGCGACGTGGTTACCCGCCCAGGCCAGGTCCATGTCTACTTGCCGATGCTCGCCCTTCCCTACCCCGGTTACTGGCCCGCAGGGCCGCTACGCGAAGGTGACGCCTCCACTGGTAAGTGGCAAGAGCTCACCCCAGTCCTCAACCCGACTTGCGCAACCTTTCCCACCATCGATCCGAACATCGATGCGCAGGATGGCGGCTACGCCTGGGCACTCTGGCGCCCTTATTCGTGTTGCCAGCGTCGAGGACAGACCTTCCTCGGCAGTACGGACTTCCAATGAAACAGCGATCGGAGCAAAGCATGAAACTCACTACCTTGGCGATAGGGCTCGCCTGCAGCCTCAGCAGTGCAATAGCGCTCTCTGCTGATCCAATCAACGTCTCCTCCTCCGGAAGCGTCATTGGGGACAACGTGCTGTATAGCATTGGCGGCGGCAACGCAGTCACCATGGGGAGCGCAGGCAACATGGATAGTATTTCTGTGGGAGGCGGTTGGAATACCAATCTAATCTGCGGAAACATGAGCCTGAGCACAACCCTTGAAAACCAATTGAATGGTGCCACTTCCGGCTTCAAAAACATCATGAGCTCGGTGGTACAGAGCGCCACCAGCGCCGTGGCTTCGCTGCCGGCACTGATTCTTCAACGTGCGAACCCGGCGCTATACAACCTCATCACCAACGGCATTTTGCAGGCCCGCCTGGACTTCGACCGCTCCAAAGGCACCTGCCGCGCCATTGGCGAAAAGATGGCGGATATCGCCGGTAACCAAATGGGCTGGGGCAAGCTTGCTGAAGGTCAGGCTATGAGTCAGGCGCTAACATCCAACACAGACGCAGTGTCGGCGGTGGAACAAGTCGAAAAGAAAGGTGGAAACGATGGCGTCACTTGGGTTGGTGGTGATAGAGCAGGTGGTTCCGGTCAGAAGCCAATTCGTATCGTAGGCGACGTCACCAAGGCGGGCTACAACCTTCTGAACAAGCGCGCGGCCGGCGACACCGCATCCATCAGTAAAGCGAACTGCAACAACGGCATGGTGTGCAATGTCTGGTCATCGCCCCAGGAAGCCACCACCTTTGCCAATCGTGTCCTGGGTGAACAACAACAGCAGACCTGTGACAGTTGCCCTAAAACGGTGACAGCCGCAGGCGTCGGCCTCACGCCGCTGATCCAGGAAACGTACGACACCAAGCTGAAGGCCCTGCAGGAACTGCTGAGCGGAAGCAAAACGCTGTCGCTAGAAAACCTGGAAGCAGCGAGCAGCAACTCGTTACCCATCACCCGAGGCGTTGTAGCAGCACTCAAGGATGAGCGCGACCAGGACGTACTCGCTCGCCGGCTTGCCTCCGAAGTCGCGTTGTCCGATGTGTTGGAGAAAGCTCTGACCCTACAGCGCACCTTGATGGCAGGCAGTCGGGAACCGAACGTCGCGGCTAATGACCTCGCCGTCCAGGCAGTCGGCCAGCAGAGCTCCTCGCTGCAACAGGAGATCGGCAACCTCAAAATGGAACTGGACATGCGTCAGCAGCTCGCGAAGAACTCGCCTCTGACCATCATTGAACGCAGCAAAGCACGGGCAGAAGACTCTCGTGGCGTGTCCCCGGGAGCCCCAGAAACGAATCGATTGGACCAGTTGCAGTCACCCGCCCAGAACAAACAGTGAGAAAGGCCATGACCGAAATACAGGAGCCTGTCGCCGCTCCCAACCGTTCGCTGGTTCGACGAACCGGGAGGAGCATTCTGCTTGTTCTGGGTGTTTTGCTCGCGACTGCCGCCCTCGTAGTCCTACTCAGCGCTGTCCTGATGAACATGTTCGACAGCGCCGAGCAATGGCAAGCCTGGCGCACCGACCACTATTGGCCGCTCTTTACCTGGCGCCTAATGCTTTATATCGCACTGACCGTTGCCTGGTTCAAATTCAAGGTACGGTTATCGAACTCAGAACGCTCGAAACGGCGCAAAGGCCTGTTGAAGATCGAGATAATGGTGATCTTATTATTTCTGATGGTTGAACTGAGCAAGGTGCTGTATCAGGCAGGGGGTGTTCTGTGACGCTCTACACCAATGACTATTTAGAGTACTACCTGACGTTGGTCGGTTGGATCATCAACAATGGTATCTGGGCGATGATTTCAGATACCGGTCTATTCGCCCTCCCCTTCTGCATCATCGTTATTCGAGAGTGGCTGAAAGTCCGTGGTGAGGGGGCCGATGAGGGCAACAAAGGCGTTCTCTCACTGGCACGTATCGAAACCAATATCTACGTTGGCTACATCGTAGTCGCATTCTTCGCTGTACCAGCCGTCAATGTGAGCTTTGATACCTTGGCATTTGACCAGAGTAGAGCTCAGCAATGTCAATACAACTTACCTAAACCCACAGACACAGGCTGGAACACAACATTCAGCTCACTGGCAGGAAAGAGTGCCCAGATGCCCATGTGGTGGGCATTAATGCATGCATTATCAAAGGGATTAACCAATGGCGCTGTAGCAGCAATTCCCTGCGGGACTGATTTACGGCAAGTACGCATGGAAGTTAGCAACACCAAGATCAACAACCCGCTATTGGCTCAGGAAATTGGCGACTTTACGCACGATTGCTATGGACCCTCCCGTGCCAGATTATTCATGCGCCAACCCGAATTGGGAGCGCAAGGGAATGACCCTCGTTTTGCGCAGGAACTCAGCTGGATTGGTTCGCACTATTTATTGAACACCTCGGGTTATTACGACACGGACTACTCCAAAACTCCAAGGGCATCATGGCCCTATAACGCATCTCGTGATGTGGGTTTACCACAAGTGGGTGGAGGTGGGGGCTATCCAACTTGCAAACAATGGTGGTCAGATAGCGGAGTGGGACTGCGGGACCGTATCAAGGCTCAAGTGTCGCCGGACCTCATGACCAAAATGCTCGGCTGGGCAAAGTGGTTGTCCCCGGACGAAGTCACTGACTCGCTTGTCCGGCAACTGGTCTCGCCGTCGAACCAGGTGAAAGGGGATGTTTATACGGACTACGGGGGACAAATCGACGGAACTGTGTGGAATGGTGCAGCCCGGGCAGCGGGGACTCTCGGGGTTGCATTAGGATCTATGGCCTATTTTCCAGCGATGGACATGGTTCGCCAGGCGCTACCGATGGTCATGGCGTTCTTGAAAATGGCGATGGTGATTTGCATTCCCTTGGTGCTAATCGTCGGGGCTTACCAACTAAAAGTGGCCATGACTATGTCCGTTGTTTTTTTCGCTCTGATATTCGTGGACTTTTGGTTTCAACTGGCTAGATGGGTCGATACCACGATATTGGACGCTTTATATGGAGCCGGTTCTCCGCATTTATCATTTGATCCTGTGATGGGTTTGAACACTGCCACCCAGGACGCAATCTTAAACTTCGTGATGGGCTCGATGTTCATCATCCTGCCAGTGTTTTGGATGGGCGCGCTGGGATGGGCAGGGGTGAGCGCAGGAAAAGCATTGGAAGGCCTTACCAGCGGAACAAAAGATGTTCAAAAGGCAGGTCAGGAAGGGGTGAATACTGTCAAACGTAGCGTTATGTAACGTAAGGGTCTCATATCATTGATATGAGACCCTTAATCATCGTCGTCTACACGTTGACCAGCAACATAGTACCCATAGCCATCGGGGCCATAGCATTGACCATACTCTATCTGGTTTCTGCGAGGCGTAGGTCTGTGATTCAACGCCCAGAGCCCTCCACCCAAAACCAAGGTAAATACTGCAACGCTGATAATCCCGCTGAAAATGTCTGCAGAAAAATATAGGAGTACGGCAGCCACAACCAGACGCTTGACCCAACGCAGGGTACGGTTCTGACTGCACCAAACGAGGCGCGCAGCCTGACCCAGGCCATAGCCTAAGCGACTTGCTACTCCCTGAGAGGTCTGTGCGGTCATGGTGCGTCTCCTTCTTACCCGGTCTAGGGGCGATTTGACATTACTTATAATACCGATTTTTCTATGCTGCAAGATCATGAGACAAACGGCCTTTGCCTTCAGCACCAGATGCCCCCCTTTCACAACAAAAATGGCCCAAAAGGTAAAAGGTTTTGTAGAAGCGAATGGAATGGTTCACAAGGGTAAAAGCCTTACCCGAAAGGGCCGCTTTCAGCGGGAAAAAGGTCCAATCTCATCAACGCATCTCGCGAGTCGAATAAACTTCAACTAACTCGTCTTCTGTAAAATTACTAAGCAAAGAAAAGTATTCAGCTCTGGACTCAACCGTCAACGGTTGGATAGAACCTAAATTAATAAGAGTTGAAACAGCCTCGTCAGGAGTCATTTCGCTAGTAAGTGGGGCTCTCTGCCCAGAGTAATAAACCTTGTCAGACGCAATAGCTACATCCAGCAGTTCACGTACTTCACCATAACGAGCGGAACGCGCAGCGGTTAGAAACACTCCATCAAAAATGACCAAGACGCTATCAACGTGAGGAATAATATATTTAGCTAAGGCGACAACCAGAGGAAGGTTGTTGTCCCACCTTGCTTCCTCATCATCAAGATCATTCCCTACACTAGCAAAAAGAATGATCTCATCACACTTATTGTCACGTATCAAATCACAAAGTGCCCAAACATTATCTGAGGTTGATTTCGTAGCGTAGCGAAGTGAAACCATCATTTTTTCCTCACATAGTCGATCTGCGGCCCCGTGCCCTTAGACCGAAACGACGATAATTCTGCATTCCTTTCTCCGTCACCACCATAGAAAGATGGCTCTTCGCCAAAAGAAATACCCGAGGCAACCAGTGATCCTTTCCCCTTGCTCGCCCCCCCTTTGATAGGAGAAAAGCCTGCCCCATGAATCATTTACGGAGCAGGCGATGTTCTCTATTTTCCGCCGCAATAAAGCGCTACCCGCCCAAAGCCCCTCCCCTAACGGTTTTATACAGCCGGCCTCTAGCCAAGCACTACTGGCATCGCCGCGCCGTCAGAAACTACTGGAGAACATTTGGCAGCGCGCATCGTTATCTCGCTCACAGTTTGTCGAGCTCTATAGGCGTCCACTTGAGCGCTACGCGGAGTTGGTCCAGCAGCTCCCTGCTTCGCAAAACCACCATCATGCACACCCTGGCGGCATGCTGGATCACGGGCTTGAAATCGTCGCCTATGCCTTGAAAATTCGACAGAGCTACCTGCTTCCTATAGGCGCACCGCCGGAGTCTCAATCAGCACAGGCTGAGGCCTGGACTGCCGCCGCGGCTTACGGCGCTCTGATACACGACCTCGGCAAGATCGCCGTCGACGTGCACGTCGAGCTGGCAGGAGGTAAAACCTGGCACCCGTGGCACGGCCCAATCGATCGTCCCTATCGATTCCGTTACGTGAAAGGACGCAACTACCAACTTCACGGAGCCGCTGCCGCACTGATCTACGCGCAGATCCTCTCCTCAGAAATCTTAGATTGGCTCAGTAATTTCCCCGAAGTGTGGTCGCAGTTAATCTTCATTTTGGCTGGTCAGTACGAACATGCCGGCATTTTGGGAGAGATCGTGGTCAAGGCCGATCAGGCGTCCGTCGCACAGGAGCTCGGTGGAAATCCAGCCCGCGCGCTGTCCGCGCCCAAACAGTCTTTGCAGCGTCAATTAGCAGATGGGTTGCGTCACCTGGTCCGAGATACATTCAAACTGAATCAACCCGATGGACCGTCAGATGGATGGCTGACACAGGATGCTCTTTGGCTGGTTAGCAAGCCTATTGCTGATCAATTGCGAGCCTATTTGCTGACCAAAGGCGTTGAAGGTGTACCCAGTACGAATGCGCCTTTCTTCAACATGCTGCAAGATCAGGGGGTAATCCAAACCAATGCCCAAGACAAGGCAATCTGGAAAGCCACGATAGACAATGGTCGTGGCTGGCGAAACACCTTCACCCTGCTGAAGCTCTCACCGGCACTGATCTGGAATGATCCAAGTGATCGGCCCACAGCTTACGCTGGGACTCTTGAGGTAGAAGCTGGCAACCCGGTAGAAGACTCTGCAGCTGAAAATACCGTCGCCACACCGGCCAAAAAGTTGCCTTCGGAAATTCAATCCAGCCCTGTGCCGGCGCCTTTAGCACCGGCACAGCCATCACCGTTCGAACTACCTCAGCATTCCTCGAGCAGTACAGATGAATTTGACGAGCTACTGGCGCTCCTTGGTAACATCAATGAGCCATCAGAAGACACCAAAAACAAAGCGGTCTCAGCGGCACATACCGCGCCTCCGAAACTGGATGAAATCCAGCCTTCCCAAACCTCCAATCAAGGAGGTGCGCCTTTAGCAATAATCGAAGAAGTCACTCCGATGCCTAGCAATAACACCGAGATCGGTCAGGGATTTGTTGAATGGCTTAAGAAAGGCATCGCATCCCGGACCATCATTATCAACGATACCAAAGCGCTGGTTCATACCGTAGCAGGGACCGCTATGCTGGTAACGCCTGGAATTTTCAAACGCTACGTCCTTGAATTCCCCCATATCGAACAGCAAGCCAAAGTACAGCAAGTCAGCGCCTGGCAGCTGGTTCAACGTAGTTTCGAGAAACAGAAACTTCATCGAAAAACGCATAAGAGTTTGAATATTTGGACCTGTGACGTTGTTGGACCTCGAAAATCCAAGCAGCTCAAGGGGTACTTACTACTAGACCCGCGAACAATCTTCTCTGAGGTCCCTTTCGACAATATCAGCCTGTCCTTGAAGTCAGAAGCAACGGAGCCGCCACAATGACGACGCCCTCGAATCTGACGGAGGAATACATCTTTGCCCATGATCTGCGGCCTGCCAGTGCAAAGATCTATCGCGCCTCGACCAAAGCACTACTCAAGCATTTCCGAACGGCCTCAGTTGAGGAGATCGATCATCGTGCGGTTCTGACATGGCGAAAAAAAGTCCTTGAGAACGGATTATCCAAACGCAGCTGGAACACCTATTCAAATCACCTTCGAACTGTTTGGGGCTACGCCATAGAACACGGCCTGATGACCCATACCACGATCAACCCATTCAAGAAAACCAGCGTTATCCCACCAAAGCGAGCCAGCAAGACAATCAATGGAGACGCCATCCAACGAGCACGCAACTGGCTCATATCCCTTGTAGGCCAAGAACGTTGTACGCATGAACGTAGCCAGATCACACCTGCCTGGTTCTGGCTCAGCGTCTTCGAGATGTTTTATTACACAGGCATACGTCTGAATGCCCTGCTGTGCCTGCGTTACAAAGATATCGACTGGGACAGCCAGATGATCTTGGTCCGCGGTGAAACAGAGAAGACCCATCGGGAGTTTTTCCTCCCCATTATGGAAGGACTCGCTCCACACTTATCCAGGATCTTGGGGGAGGCCGAGAAAATCGGTTTTTCACCAGACGATCAGCTGTTCAACGTCAACAGATTCTCTCGTCACTTCCATGGCAAGGAAATGAACATCGACCAGGTGGAGTCAATGTACGGCAAGCTCACCGATAAGATCGGCGTGCGCATGACCCCTCACCGCTTCAGGCACACATTAGCAACAGACTTGATGAAGCAGCCTGAGCGAAACATTCATCTCACGAAAAGCCTGCTGAATCATTCGAATCTAGCGACAACGATGAATTACATAGAGGCGGACTACGACCATATGCGTGCTGTTCTACATGAGCGGAGTCGGGCTCAGGGCGCTCTGAGCCGAGTGACACGGGTTGATCCAAGTGGCAAACCCTCTGCCCCCTTACCCGCCAAAATAGGTGTGCATTCACAGGAAACCGCTCAACCAGAGCCCAAGAAGCTGCCAGCTCCACAACAATCTAGCAGCACAGAGGTCAGTATTGATCGGCGGACCAAGTCGACTGGCCGAAGCGCGCTACAGAAGGCTCTCGAGCTCGCATCTGCGCAACTGCATCGCGAGTCAATGACATGCTCTATGGACCCACCAGTAGATCAAGTAGAGCAGAGTCTACTATTGACGCTAATGGCGAGCGGGCTTGGTGTCGGCACATTCAGGAAACGCACCTCAACTGAGCATTCAATGCGAAGCTCATCATTTTCCAGAGCATCGCCCTAGTACGCTCATAATCAAAGCGCACTGGCTATAGGGAATTCTGGTTGGCCAGAGGCTTTCGCATGCCCGGAATAAAGAACCAGGTCGAAATCCGGATTTTTTCCAGACGAACGGTACGACTTTGCTCAAGGCACAAAAAAAGGCGTCATAAAGACGCCTTTTTCATTAAATATGGTCGGGGTAGGGGGATTCGAACTCCCGACATCCTGCTCCCAAAGCAGGCGCGCTACCGGACTGCGCTATACCCCGGAATGCGCATCGCAAAGCCTATGCACATTGACATCATGACGAACCGAAACTACTGTTCGCCTCAGACGGCTGCATGTCTACGGCGATATCTAAGTGCTGTAACACTTTCCAAAACCGTAAAACCGCCTCTATCAGAGCTAGAACCTCTGATTCTAAGATTTGATTCCAGCGTCAACTGGTCTCAAAAATGGTGGGTCGTGTGGGATTCGAACCTACGACCAATTGGTTAAAAGCCAACTGCTCTACCAACTGAGCTAACGACCCAAATATGGTCGGGGTAGGGGGATTCGAACTCCCGACATCCTGCTCCCAAAGCAGGCGCGCTACCGGACTGCGCTATACCCCGGTTTGAAATTGGCTCCGTGACCAGGACTCGAACCTGGGACCCAATGATTAACAGTCATTTGCTCTACCGACTGAGCTATCACGGAACTACATATTTCAAAGTTACTGCTGTGTTGCTTCCTCTTCGACCCTGTCCGTATCGCTACGTTAGCGTCTCTGAGGCGCGCTATTCTACAATCTTAAAAACCCCTGTCAACCCTTTAAATTGCTTTTAAGACAATGATTTGCGCTTCTTTCTGATTTCTTCTTGGGGAGAAGAAACCCGTGGGCTGACGTTGCTGCGGGGCGCACTTTACAAGCCTTTGCCTTACAGTTCAACGCCCTATCGAAAAAAAAGGCCCCGCAATGCGGGGCCTTCTATGGTTGCGCCAAGCGCAGGGCTTAATGGAAGACGATTTCGTCGTCTTTCACCGTCGCCGTGACGCGGGTGCCAGGCATAAAGCTGCCCGACAGAATCAGCTGCGCCAGTGGGTTCTCGATCCAGCGCTGGATCGCACGTTTGAGTGGCCGTGCGCCATACACCGGGTCGTAACCGACCGCGATCAGCTTGTCCAACGCTTCGCCGCTCAGCTCAAGGTCCAGTTCGCGCTCAGCCAGACGGCTACGCAGGCGGCCCAACTGGATCTCGGTGATGCCCGCGATCTGATCCCGCGCCAGAGGCTCGAAGATCACCACTTCATCGACCCGGTTGATGAATTCCGGACGGAAGTGCGTGGTCAACGCGTCCATCACCGCCGCACGCTGAGCTTCACGATCACCCACCAATTCCTGGATCTGTGCCGACCCCAGGTTGGAAGTCATCACGATCACCGTATTGCGGAAGTCCACCGTACGCCCGTGGCTGTCCGTCAAGCGACCATCCTCCAGCACCTGCAGCAAGATGTTGAACACATCCGGGTGCGCCTTCTCGACCTCATCCAGCAGGATCACCGAGTAAGGCTTGCGCCGCACGGCTTCGGTCAGATAACCGCCCTCTTCATAGCCTACATAGCCTGGCGGTGCGCCGATAAGGCGAGCCACCGAGTGTTTCTCCATGAATTCGGACATATCGATCCGCACCATGGCCTCTTCAGTATCAAAGAGGAACTCGGCCAGGGCCTTGCACAACTCGGTCTTACCCACACCGGTCGGGCCGAGGAACATGAACGAGCCGCTTGGACGGTTCGGGTCGGACAAACCTGCCCGGGAACGCCGTACCGCGTTGGACACCGCCACCACGGCCTCTTCCTGGCCGATGACGCGCTGATGCAACAGGCTTTCCATCTTCAGCAACTTGTCGCGCTCGCCTTCGAGCATCTTAGACACAGGAATACCGGTCCACTTGGAGACTACTTCGGCAATTTCTTCCTCCGTCACCTTGCTGCGCAGCAACTGGTTTTCAGGCTTGCCGTGCTGGTCGACCATCTGCAGGCTGCGTTCCAGGTCCGGGATCACCCCATACTGCAACTCGGCCATGCGGTTCAGGTCGCCTTTGCGGCGCGCCGCTTCAAGTTCCTGGCGAGACTGCTCGATCTTTTGCTGGATCTGCGCCGAACCCTGTACTTCGGCTTTTTCCGAGGTCCAGATTTCTTCGAGGTCCGAATACTCACGTTCCAGGCGGACAATTTCTTCCTGGAGTTTTTCCAGGCGCTTCTTGGCCGCTTCGTCTTCTTCTTTCTTCAACGCCTGGGATTCGACTTTCAGTTGAATCAGGCGCCGATCCAGGCGATCCAGCACTTCCGGCTTGGAATCGATCTCCATACGGATGCGGCTGGCCGCTTCGTCGATCAGGTCGATAGCCTTGTCCGGCAACTGGCGATCGGTGATATAGCGATGGCTCAATTTGGCCGCCGCAATGATCGCACCGTCGGTGATCGCCACCTTATGGTGGACCTCATAGCGCTCTTTCAGGCCACGCAGGATCGCGATGGTGTCTTCTTCGCTCGGTTCTTCCACCAGCACTTTCTGGAAGCGACGCTCAAGGGCTGCGTCCTTTTCGATGTACTGACGGTATTCGTTGAGCGTAGTAGCGCCGACGCAGTGCAACTCACCCCGCGCCAAGGCGGGCTTGAGCATGTTGCCGGCGTCCATGGAGCCTTCGCCCTTACCGGCGCCGACCATGGTGTGCAATTCGTCGATAAACAGAATGATCTGCCCTTCCTGCTTCGACAATTCGTTAAGCAAGGATTTGAGGCGCTCTTCGAACTCACCCCGGAACTTGGCACCGGCAATCAGCGAGCCCATATCCAGAGACAGCAGGCGCTTGCCTTTGAGGCCGTCTGGCACTTCACCATTAATGATGCGCTGGGCCAAGCCCTCGGCAATCGCGGTTTTACCCACGCCAGGTTCACCGATCAACACCGGGTTGTTCTTGGTGCGACGTTGCAACACCTGGATGGTGCGACGAATCTCGTCGTCACGGCCGATCACCGGGTCCAGCTTGCCTTCTTCGGCACGCTTGGTCAGGTCTACGGTGTATTTGTCCAAGGCCTGGCGCGACTCCTCATGGTTAGGGTCGTTCACCGCCTCGCCGCCACGCAGGTTGTTGATGGCGTTTTCCAGGGCTTTCTTGCTCACGCCCTGGCCCAGCAACAATTTGCCGAGCTTGCTGTTGTCGTCCATGGCGGCGAGCAGCACCAGTTCGCTGGAGATGAACTGGTCACCTTTCTGCTGGGCCAGGCGGTCGGCCTGGTTGAGCAGGCGCGCCAGATCCTGGGACATATTCACGTCACCGGTGGGATTCTGGATTTTCGGCAGTTGGTCGAGCTCTTTGCTCAACTCCTTGCGCAGGCTGTTAACGTCAAAGCCCACCTGCATCAGCAAGGGTTTGATAGAACCACCTTGCTGTTCCAGGAGTGCCTGCATCAAGTGCGCAGGTTCAATGGCCGGGTGGTCGAGGCCCACCGCCAAGGATTGAGAGTCGGACAAGGCCAACTGTAATTTGCTGGTTAAACGATCAATACGCATTAGTCACCTTCCTTTTGAGCAGGCCGGAGCTATGAACAAACACATCCTGAATGAAGAAACCTGCCAGATACCCTTATAGATGGGGTGGATTCTGGGCGTTTCAAGCGGCGGACGGTTGATACAGGTCAGGACAGTCTAGCGTTCAAGCCAGATAAGGGAGGCGAATCGGCCCGTACGCGGGCTGCGGCGATAAGAAAAGAAACGCGGGTCGGTCACAGTGCACAAACCGCCACCATACACAGCGGAAACACCGCGCACTCCCAGACGCAGACGCGCCAGCTGGTAGATGTCGGCCATGAACTTGCCAGCGTTGTGGCTGGGAACAAAGGCTTCAGCGGTGGCCGGCAGTTGCTGCATGAACACTTCACGCACCTCCGGGCCAACTTCGAAGGCTTGCGGGCCAATGGCAGGGCCGAGCCAGACCAGAACGTCTGCGGGAGCGCTATCCAGGCTTTCGAACGCGGCCTCCAGCACCCCAGCGGCCAAGCCACGCCAACCGGCATGGGCTGCAGCAACGCGGGTGCCCGCTCGATTACAGAACAGCGCAGGCAGGCAATCGGCGGTCATGGATGTGCAGGCGATGCCAGCGGTGCTGGTCCAACTGCCGTCTGCCTCGACAGTACGGCCCGGATCGGCCTCAACCACCTGAGTGCCATGGACTTGACGCAACCAGGCAGGCTGGATATCGAAGGCGTCACTCAGGCGACGACGATTTTCAAGGACGGCCTCAAGGCTGTCCTCGACATGATCGCCCAGGTTGAGGCTGTCGAACGGCGCCAGGCTGACGCCGCCCGCACGGGTGGTGACGCAGGCTTTTACCCGGGCCGGCGCGGGCCAGTCAGGTATCAGCCAGTCATTCATCCGACAAACGCCTCGCGATCCTGCTTGAGAAGCGAAAGCAGCCAGACCAGATCGTCTGGAAGTGGCGATTCCCAGCTCATGCGCTTACCGCTCGTCGGATGATCCAGTTCCAGGAAGCGTGCATGCAGTGCCTGGCGCGGGAACGTCTTGAGCGACTCAACCATGGTCTGGCTGGCCGCCGGCGGAATACGGAAGCGGCCACCGTAGGCTGGGTCGCCGACCAACGGAAAGTTGATGTGCGCCATGTGCACGCGAATCTGGTGGGTACGCCCGGTTTCCAGCTTGACCCGCACATGGGTGTGGGAGCGGAAACGCTCCAGCACACGGTAGTGGCTGACGGCCTGCTTGCCGCCCTCCATCACCGCCATACGCTGGCGCTGCTGGCCGTGACGACCAATGGGCGCGTTGATTTTGCCACCGGCCACAACGACGCCGATCACAATGCACTCATAGATGCGGCTGACGCTACGGCTCTGCAATTGCGTAACCAGTTGCGTCTGCGCCTGAATGGTCTTGGCTACCACCATAAGGCCGGTGGTGTCCTTGTCCAGACGGTGCACGATGCCGCAGCGCGGCACATTGATGATGTCCGGCACGTGGTGCAACAGGGCATTGAGCAAGGTGCCATCAGCGTGCCCGGCGGCCGGGTGAACCACCAGGCCCGCGGGTTTGTTGATGACCAGGATGTCGTCGTCTTCATAGACGATATCCAGCTCGATGTCCTGGGCAACCCATTCTCCCTGGGCTTCCTGCTCGGCAGTCAGCTCAAGAATCGCACCGCCATGGACTATGTCTCGCGGGCGGATAACCGCTCCATCCACAGTCAGGCGGCCGTCTTTGATCCAGGCGGAAAGGCGCGAGCGCGAGTGCTCAGCGAATAATTGTGCGGCGACTTGATCGAGGCGTTGGCCGCCCAATTCGGACGGCACCTCTGCGCGAAGTTCAATTTTATCGGACATGCTCAGACTAGGCGTGGCGTAGCCTTTGGTTTCGGCTGCGCGCTTGTGGTTAAATACGGCGTCTTTTGCCCCGAGGCTTTCAACGGGGCGCTCATCATAACAGGACGGCCCCGCCCAAGACAGCGGCCGTCATAGGGACGCAAGCCGCCATGCAAGTGAAACACCTGCTGCTGATCGCCATCCTCGCCATGACTGCTGCTTGCTCGTCAACAAAGGACGTCGTCGACGAAAACCTGAGCGAAGTCGAGCTGTACCAGCAAGCTCAGACAGACTTGGACAATAATAGCTTCACCAGCGCCACAGCGAAGCTGAAGGCATTGGAGTCGCGTTACCCGTTCGGCCGCTATGCCGACCAGGCCCAGCTTGAGCTGATCTACGCCAACTACAAGAACGCCGAGCCGGAAGCTGCCAAGTCCGCTGCCGAGCGTTTCATCCGCCTGCACCCGCAGCACCCGAACGTGGATTACGCCTACTACATGAAGGGCCTGACCTCGTTCGACCAGGATGTTGGCCTGCTGGCGCGCTTCCTGCCGCTGGACATGACCAAGCGCGACCCGGGTGCTGCCCGCGACTCCTATAACGAGTTCGCCCAGCTGACCAGCCGCTACCCCAACAGCCGCTATGCGCCGGACGCCAAGCAGCGCATGATCTACCTGCGCAACCTGCTGGCTTCGTACGAGATCCACGTGGCCCACTACTACCTGACCCGTCAGGCTTATGTGGCCGCAGCCAACCGTGGCCGCTACGTGGTGGAAAACTTCCAGGAAACCCCGTCCGTGGGTGACGGCCTGGCCGTGATGACCGAGGCTTACCAGCGTCTGCACCTGGACACCCTCGCGACTACCAGCCTGGAAACCCTGAAGCTCAACTACCCTGACCACCCTAGCCTGAAAGACGGCCAGTTCGTGCCTCAGGTTGACGAAGCGGACAACCGTTCGTGGCTGAGCAAGTACACCCTGGGCCTGATCGAGTCCCGTCCACCGCTGCCGCCGGGTGAAACCCGCGCCAACCAGGACGTGATCAAGCAGTACCAGGACGCCAAGGACGCCATTCCTTCGGAGCTCAAGCCGCACGACGAGAACGGCGATGTGATCGAAGAAGAAGAGCCGCAAGCCCTGGGCGACAACCAGGACCGTTCGTGGTTCAGCTACATGACCTTCGGTGTGTTCGACTGATTGTTCGACGCAACGCAAAAGGGAGCTCTGAAGGAGCTCCCTTTTTTATGAGCGAGTATTTATTGCCCTGTGCGCCCGTGACCACCTTGGCTAAACTGGCGCATTCCTTTGCGAGAAACTGCCCATCATGCTTCGTCTACTGTTCTGGATTGCCGTCATTGCTGCCGCGGTATGGTTCTGGCGCAAATTCAAAAACCCTGCCTCCCGTCAGCAACGGCCTGCCGAGCCGGATGCAGCCCTGATGGTGCGTTGCGCTCACTGTGGCGTGCACCTGCCGCAGGATCGCGCACTGAGCTCACCTCAGGAATGGTACTGCACCCAGGCGCACCTGGAACAAGGGCCAAAGTCTATCCAGCGTTGAGGCGACCTGCGGGGGCGTAAGGCGCTGGATCGATGATCGGAGCCCGCGCCAGCAGCAAGTCGGTGAACAACTGGCAAGATGCCGGTGCGAGTACCAGACCATTGCGGTAATGCCCACAATTGAGCCACAGCCCCCTGAAGCCAGGGACCTCACCGATAAACGGTATACCTTCGGGTGAGCCAGGCCGCAAACCGGCCCAATGCCCGACCACTTCGGCGTCCGTCAAGGCGGGAATCAGTTCCTGCGCAGATGCCTTGAGGCTTTCAAGCGCGGTGTCGGTCGGCGTCTTGTCGAATCCCTCATACTCCAACGTGCTGCCGATCAGGATGTGCCCATCCCGCCGCGGGATCGCATAACGCCCCTTGGCCAGGACCATGCTGGATAAAAAATCGGACGCGCATTTGTACAGGATCATCTGGCCTTTAACCGGCTCCACGGGTAGCCCCAAGCCCAGCGTATCCAGCAGTTGCCCGCTCCAGGCGCCGGCCGCGAGCACCACGTGATCCCCCAAAACGTGGCCCGTAGCGGTATTCACACCCACCACCCTGCCGCCGCCGAGTACAAAGCCCGACACATCGCATTGCTCGCGAATCGTCACGTTCGGCAACGCCAGCAGCGCCGCCTTCAATGATTTGACCAGGCGCGGGTTGCGAATATTGGCCACGTTGGCCATGTAGATCGCCTGGGAGTAGCCGCCCCCCAGCACCGGCACCGCGTCATGGGCCGCCGATACATCCACCTTGCTCAACGGTCGCCCTTCACGGGCAGCCCAGGCCAGTGCTTGCGCTTCGTCATCCAGGTCGAGCCAATACAAACCCGTGGTATGTACCTCCGGATCGACGCCGGTAGCAGCAAATAGCCGTTGCGCCAGTTGAGGGTAAAAATCCTGGGACCAATGGGCCAAGGCAGTGACCGCCTGGCTATAGCGCCACGGGTACAACGGCGAGACAATCCCACCGCCCGCCCAGGAAGCCTCTTGCCCAAGCCCACCGCGCTCCAGCAGCGTGACCGCCTGGCCCTCACTGGCGAGGTTGTACGCCGTCAACAGCCCGATTACTCCGCCGCCGACAATCACCACTTGCTGTTGCTTAGCCATCATTTGATCCAGCCGATAAACAGGGAAAGGCGCGCCCGGCGCCCACGCTTCAAGTACGCTCATCCTTGCCCCCAGCAGACCTTGGGCGACATTTCAGGCCCTGCTCCCGGGTTGCCGCGCATACCGGTGCTGGTCAAGCTGAATGCTGCGCACGCGTCGTTCGCCATGACCGAGTCCGCAGCGGGTGTGGCGAGCAGGTCAAAATCCTGAGGGTTGAGGACGGCACTGATTCTATAATGATCATTGCCCGCGCTGACGTCGCCTGCATCAATAAAAGTGCCATTCCTCGTATAAGAACGCTCCAGTTGCTGGGCCTGTTCGCTCAACAACGCGACGATCTGCGCCCGATACGCCTTCTTCACCTGGCTGAGGTACCCGGGATACGCAATCCCGGCCAGCAACGCGATGATCGCCACGACGATCAGTAACTCAATCAGGGTAAAACCCTGGCTCTCCTTGCCCATCCGATTGCTCCTTATTGAAGTTGCCGCCATAAGACCCGTCGAAACCTGACGCGGCCGCCCTCCTCTACACGGGCATAGACCGTCTCCAGCACCGTGCGCGATTGCCCCGCGAGACCGACCGAAGTGACTCGAAAAAGCGTGGCCAGGGAATGGGACGGCAAATGAGCCAGCCCTTCACCCTCGCCGAGGGATTGAATGCCATAAAACCCATTCTTCAAGGCAAGCCAGGTGATCGCCGAGACAGGGTTCGTCCCGGCCGCCGTCAAGGAAAACGCTTCAGCAGGCGGCGCACAACGGGTGATCGAGTGGCAGACAGGCATCGCCTGGCCAACCTTTTGCACGGCCGATTCCCCCAACCTCAGGCCGCTTTCGGCAGATTGAAACGATTGATTGCGATGCCAGAGGCTGCTCGCGACTTTTTGCTGGGAGACCGCAGCCTGTATCGAGGACAGCCCCACCTGCGACAGCACCAACAGGAACACCAGACTGATCAGCAGCACCGTCCCGGCCTGCCGCATTTGGATACCGCCCTGCATGGTCATTGCCCCTACCCCAGCCGATTTCGCAGTGCCGCCACGACACTGTAGGTCTGGTCCTTCACCCGCCCAGAGGGATCTTGAAGGGTCATGAGAATGCGCACGCTGCGTATCAGCGACTCATCGGCCGGATGGCTGTCATAGCGCACCACAACTGTCGATACCGAGGTGGCCGCCATGCCGAAGCTGACGTCGAATGCCCGCACGTTATCCATCAATACTGCCTTGGCCGGTGCTGCCGGGGTACTGATCTTCAACTGACCCGATTCGTAGGTGTAGGTAAGTTGGCGTATGCCAAAGCGAAGTTGGCCGGGTTCGGCTCCGGGTGGTGTGCCTGCATAAGCCCTGGCCGCCTCCTTGCAGTCGGACAACACTGTCCAGTCAGTCTTGCCGACGCCATCGCCGACATTCGCGGTCACCAGCGTCAGTGACTTCGCACTCCCCGCAGCTTCCCAGCTTATCGGCCGATCAAAGGCAGCCGGAGCATTGTCGATAGCGGCCACGGCCAAACACCCCAGCATGCCTGCCTGGCGAATATCCTGGGTGATCTTGCTCAGCACAAACCGCGCATCATCCTGCAGCAGCATGGCGGCCTGCTGGCTGGCATGGGTCAACCGCGAACTGATCAGTATCTGGCTCGCCCCCAGTATCAAGATCAACCCGATGGCAAGCGCCAGCAACACTTCCACCAGACTGAAACCTCGCCCAAGACGCTTCATTGCGACACTCCCTGTTCATTACTGATTCGACTGGTCAGGGTGAAGGTTTCCCGCGCCCCTGGGCGGTTTGCTGCTCGGGCATCCGCCCAACTGATGCTGATGGTGACCTCTTGCCCGTTCACCACCACTGAACCTTTGGCATCCTCGCCGGCAAAACCCGTGATATTGGCCTCGAAATCGTGCAGGTCGAGGTCACGCACGCTGGCGGTGGCAGTGTTGGGCGGCGCCAGCTCCGCCCTGCCCCATGTGTAATCGGCGCCAGCATTGGTGCGAATGCGGTCGAGCATGTCATAGGCAATAAAACTGGCTTGGCTGGTCATCCTGGCGCTGTTGGTGTACTTGAGCGCGTTGAGTTGCAGCACCGCAGCGCCCATCAGGCCGATCGCCAAAATCAACAGCGCTACCAGCACCTCGACCAGCGTCATGCCGGATTGGCGCGAGTGCGCAACGCGCAGGAATCGGTTCTGGCAGGCTGGCATTTCCGTCGTCATCCATGTCGAAGGCCGGTGAAAAAAAGCAGGCAAGACCTGCTGTGCGACCCAAGACTAGCGTCGGTTTTCGAGCGGCGCTGCTCCCGGAACAAAGGGAAATACTTTGGACATAAAGGCCATCATCCAGCGCCAACGACCAAGCGCTATACCTAGAAAACCTACTCGTGCCCAAGGAGGGAACGCACATGAAACAACAAGGTTTCACCCTGATTGAGATGTTGCTGGGGCTGATCGTCACCAGTTTTCTCGCGCAACTGGCCGTACCCGGTTTCAAGGGTTTGCTTGAATCGCAGCAACGACAAAGCGCGGCCCAAGCACTTGCCTCCGGGCTGCGCTACGCACGCACCGAGGCCATCGCGCGTAACCGGGCGGTGGTCATTCATGCAAAGGACGAGGACTGGAGCCTGGGATGGCGCGTGATACTGGATGTGAGTGGGCGCGGCCACCTGGATGACGACAATCCGGTATTGCTGGAGCGCGAGAGCAATGGGCGCGTGCCGGTCGCCGGTAATGGCCCGGTTACGAGCCAGGTGCGCTTCAGCGGCCTGGGGGAGCCAGTGTTCGCCGGCGGGGGATTTCGTGCCGGCACCGTGCATGTGTGTGGCAAGGACCAGGCACAGAGCCTGTATCAGATCGTGCTGGCCCCCAGCGGGCGCGTCAGCCTGCGCAATGACAAGACCGAACAGGCATTATGCCGAGGCTATTCCAGCACCCTGGCCGTCAGAGCAACGAGCGGACCCGCAGTTCCTTGGGCATCGAGAACGTGATGTTTTCTTCACGACCCGCCAGCTCATCGGCGCCGGTAGCACCCCAGGCTTGCAACTGTTGGATCACACCGCGCACCAGCACTTCCGGAGCGGAGGCACCCGCCGTGATGCCGATACGCTCAACGCCATCGAACCAGCTGCGCTGCATGTCTTCGGCACCGTCGATCAAGTACGCCGGCGTGGCCATGCGTTCGGCCAGCTCACGCAAGCGGTTGGAGTTGGAACTGTTAGGGCTGCCGACCACCAGCACAACATCACACTCATTCGCCAGTTGCTTGACCGCATCCTGACGGTTTTGCGTGGCGTAGCAGATGTCATCCTTGCGTGGGCCGCCAATGGCTGGGAAACGCGTGCGCAGGGCATCGATGACGCGGCTGGTATCGTCCATGGACAAGGTGGTCTGGGTAACGAAAGCCAGGCGGTCGGGATTGTGCACCTGCAAGTTGGCGACGTCTTTTTCGTCTTCAACCAGGTAGATGGCGCCGCCGTTGCTGGCGTCGTACTGGCCCATGGTGCCTTCGACTTCCGGGTGACCGGCATGGCCGATCAGGATGCATTCGCGACCGTCGCGGCTATAACGCGCCACTTCGATGTGCACCTTGGTTACCAGCGGGCAGGTGGCATCGAACACTTTTAGGCCACGGCCGGCCGCTTCGGTACGTACGGCCTGGGACACGCCATGGGCACTGAAGATGACGATAACGTCGTCGGGTACCTGGTCGAGTTCTTCGACAAAGATCGCACCGCGTGCGCGTAGGTCTTCGACCACGAACTTGTTATGCACGACTTCGTGGCGCACATAAATCGGCGGCCCGAAGACTTCCAAGGCGCGGTTGACGATTTCGATCGCCCGGTCCACGCCAGCGCAGAAGCCACGGGGGTTGGCGAGTTTGATTTGCATGCTGTGCCTCGTGCCTTGCAGGCCAAGAAATTGGATCAACTCAGCTCTATAGAATAAGCGTCTGTGTGAGCGGGCTTGCCCGCGATGCAAACGTCTCGATGTATCAGGTACACCGAGGTGATGCTATCGCAGGCAAGCCAGCTCCCACACAAGCCAGCCCCACAGGAACCGGTTTCGTCAGTTAGAGCGCTTTAACGTCGATGATTTCAACATCAAACGTCAAGGTTTTACCGGCCAACGGATGGTTGAAGTCGATGGTCACTTGCGCATCATCGAAGGCTTTAACCACACCGGGCAATTCGGTGTTTGCCGCATCATTGAAGATCACCAGCAAACCTTCCGACAGATCCATACCTTCGAACTGCGAACGCGGGATGATCTGCACGTTTTGCGGGTTGGGTTGGCCGAAGGCGTTTTCCGGCAGGATCTGCAGGTTGCGCTTGTCGCCCGCCTTGAACCCGAACAATGCCGCTTCAAAACCAGGCAGCAGGTTACCGTCACCAACCTTGAAGGTCGCCGGGGCTTTGTCGAAGGTGCTGTCTACCGTGTCGCCATTCTCCAGGCGCAATGCGAAATGCAAAGTGACTTCCGTGTTCTGGCCGATGCGTTGCTCAGCCAATACCTGATCAGTCATTGACGGTTTCTCCGGTTTTCTTGCTCTTGAACATATCCAGCGCCAGCATGATTGCACCAACGGTGATGGCGCTGTCGGCAAAGTTGAACGCCGGGAAGTAGTGGCGGTTCTGCCAGTGCACCAGGATGAAGTCGATCACATGGCCCAGGGCGATGCGGTCATACAGGTTACCCAGCGCGCCGCCCAACACCAGGGCCAGCGCGATAGCCAGCCAGGTGTCGTCGCGACCCAGGCGCTTTAGCCACACCACGAGCACGGCACTGACCACAACGGCGATCACCGCGAACAGCCAGCGCTGCCAGCCGCCGCCGTCAGCGAGGAAGCTGAAGGCGGCGCCAGTGTTGTAGGCCAGGGTCCAGCTGAAGTAATCCGGAATCACCACGATTTGCTGGAACATTTCCAGGGAGCCCTCGAAGTGAGCCTTGCTGACCTGGTCAATAACCAGCACCAGCAGGCTCAGTACGAGCCAGCCCAGACGTCCGAAACGACTGGCTGCATTAGGCATAGTGGCGAACCTCGCCTTCACCGCTGATGTTATCGACACAACGACCGCAGATTTCCGGGTGCTCAGGGTTCACACCGACATCTTCACGGCAGTGCCAGCAACGGGCGCATTTAGGGAAGGCCGATTTCACCACCTTGAGCTTCAGGCCCGGTACCTCGGTGACCACGGCATCTGCCGGGGCCTGGGCGAAAGGTGCCAGGCTCGCGGTGGAGGTGATCAGTACGAAGCGCAGTTCGTTGCTCAGCTTGGCCAGGTCGGCAGTCAGGCCATCCTCGGCAAACAGGGTGACTTCGGCTTGCAGGTTGCCACCCACGGCCTTGGCCGCACGCTGGACTTCCAGTTCCTTGTTCACCGCAACCTTGACGGCCATGACGCCCGCCCAGTACTCGCGGCCCAGTTCGAAGTCGGCCGGCAGTTCGGTCAAGCCTTCGTACCAGGTGTTGAGCATGACGGACTCGTTACGCTCGCCCGGCAGGTATTCCCACAGCTCGTCGGCGGTGAACGCCAGGATCGGTGCGATCCAGCGCACCAGCGCTTCGCTGATGTGGTACAGCGCGGTCTGCGCCGAACGGCGAGCCTTGCTGTTGGCGCCGGTGGTGTACTGGCGGTCCTTGATGATGTCGAGGTAGAAACCGCCCAGCTCCTGCACGCAGAAGTTGTGGATCTTGGAGTAGACATTCCAGAAGCGGTATTCGCCGTAGTGCTCTTGCAGCTCACGCTGCAGCAACAGGGTACGGTCCACGGCCCAACGGTCCAGCGCGAGCATGTCTTCGGCCGGCAGCAGGTCGGTGGCCGGGTTGAAACCGGTCAGGTTCGACAGCATGAAGCGCGCGGTATTGCGGATACGACGATAGGCGTCGGCGCTGCGTTGCAGGATCTGCTCCGAAACAGCCATCTCACCCGAATAGTCAGTCGAGGCCACCCACAGACGCATGATGTCGGCGCCCAGGGTGTCATTGACCTTTTGCGGCGCAATCACGTTGCCCAGGGATTTGGACATCTTGCGGCCGTTCTCGTCGACGGTGAAACCGTGGGTCAGCAGTTCGCGGTACGGTGCGTGGTCGTCGATGGCGCAACCGGTCAGCAGCGACGAGTGGAACCAGCCACGGTGTTGGTCCGAACCTTCCAGGTACAGGTCGGCGCGCGGGCCGGTCTCGTGACCCATCGGATGCGAGCCACGCAGCACGTGCCAGTGAGTGGTGCCCGAATCGAACCACACGTCGAGGGTGTCGCTGATCTTGTCGTACAGCGGCGCTTCATCGCCCAACAGCTCGGCGGCGTCCAGCTTGAACCAGGCTTCGATACCTTCCTGCTCAACGCGCTGGGCCACAAGCTCCATCAGTTCGACGGTGCGAGGATGCAGCTCGCCGCTTTCCTTGTTCAGGAAGAACGGAATCGGCACGCCCCAGTTACGTTGGCGGGAGATGCACCAGTCCGGACGATTGGCGATCATCGAATGCAGGCGCGCCTGGCCCCAGGCCGGAACGAACGTGGTGTCTTCGATGGCCTTGATCGCGCGGTTACGCAGGGTATCGCCGCTGGTCGGCTCTTTGTCCATACCGATAAACCACTGCGCAGTGGCGCGGTAGATCAGCGGGGTCTTGTGGCGCCAGCAGTGCATGTAGCTGTGCTTGATGGTTTCGGTGTGCAACAGCGCGCCGACTTCCGAGAGCTTGTCGATGATCGGCTGGTTGGCCTTGAAGATGAACTGGCCGCCGAAGAACTCCAGGGACGGCGCGTACACGCCATTGCTTTGCACTGGATTCAGAATGTCGTCGTTGACCATGCCATAGGCTTTGCAGGTCACGAAGTCGTCTACGCCATAGGCGGGCGCAGAGTGAACGATGCCAGTGCCGGCGCCTAGCTCCACGTAGTCCGCCAGGTACACCGGCGACAGACGGTCATAGAACGGGTGACGGAAGTTGATCAGCTCCAGCGCAGAACCCGTGGTGGTAGCGATCACCGAACCTTGCAGCTCGTAACGCGCCAGGCACGACTCGACCATTTCCTCGGCCAGCACCAGCAGGCGATCACCAACGTCCACCAGGGCGTAGGTGAATTCCGGGTGCACGTTCAGCGCCTGGTTGGCCGGGATGGTCCACGGGGTGGTGGTCCAGATCACGATGGCCGCTGGCTTGCTCAGGCTTGCCAGGCCGAAAGCCTCGGCCAGCTTGGCGTCGTCGGCGATCGGGAAGGCTACGTCGATGGTCGAGGACTTCTTGTCTTCGTACTCCACTTCCGCTTCGGCCAGGGCCGAACCGCAGTCGAAGCACCAGTTCACGGGCTTGAGGCCCTTGAACACGAAACCGCCCTTGACGATTTCAGCCAAGGCGCGGATTTCACCGGCCTCGTTCTTGAAGTTCATGGTCTTGTAGGGATTGTCCCACTCGCCCAGTACACCCAGGCGGATGAATTCGGATTTCTGCCCTTCGATCTGCTCGGCGGCGTAGGCACGGCACAGTTCGCGGGTCTTGTCCGCGCCCAGGTTCTTGCCATAAGTCACTTCGACTTTGTGCTCGATCGGCAGGCCGTGGCAGTCCCAACCCGGGACATACGGCGCGTCGAAGCCCGACAGGGTCTTGGAGCGCAGGATCATGTCCTTGAGAATCTTGTTCAGCGCGTGACCGATGTGAATCGTGCCGTTGGCATAAGGAGGGCCGTCGTGCAGGACGAACTTCGGACGATCCTTGCCAATTTCGCGCAACTTTCCGTACAGGCCAATACTGTCCCAGCGCTGCAGGATCTGCGGTTCGCGCTGTGGCAGGCCGGCCTTCATTGGGAAGGCGGTGTCCGGAAGGTTTAGCGTGGCTTTATAGTCGGTCATTTAAGGCTCTTCGGTTAGCGATGGGCGCTAGGTGCGGCTAGTGCACGGGCGGCGGCGACATCCGCATTGATCGCCGTTTTCAACGCCTCCAGGGAGGCGAAACGCTGCTCTTCACGCAGCTTCTGGTGGAAAACCACCGTCAAACGCCGGTCGTATAAATCACCGGCAAAATCCAAAAGGTGAACTTCCAGGTGGGCCTTGCCATCACCTGCAACCGTGGGTCTGACGCCTATATTGGCGACTCCCGGCCACGATTGGCCATCGATGTCGACACTTACCAGGTAAACCCCGGTCAGCGGCACACGACGGCGCTTGAGTTGCACGTTTGCGGTTGGCGTGCCCAATTGGCGCGCCAGCTTCTGGCCGTGCAATACCCGTCCGGCAATGCGGAACGGGCGGCCGAGCAAACGCTCGGCCAGGTCGAAGTCGGCGGCGGCTAGGGCGTTACGCACCTGGGTGCTGCTCACGCGCAGGCCGTCCAGTTCGACGGTTTGCGCGGCCTCGACAGTGAAACCCTGATTCACACCGGCATGTTGCAGGAAATCGAAATCCCCGACCCGGTCACAACCGAAATGGAAGTCGTCGCCGACCTCCAGGTGCTGCACACCCAAGCCGTCCACCAGGATGCGGTCGACGAACTCGGCGGCGCTGAGGCTGCGCAAACGCTGGTTGAATGCCAGGCAGAGGACACGGTCCACGCCCTCCTCCGCCAACAGCTGCAACTTGTCCCGCAAGCGCGCCAAGCGTGCCGGCGCCGTTTCCGGAGTAAAGAACTCCCGCGGTTGTGGCTCAAAAATCACCACGCAGCTGGGCACGCCCAACTCGACCGCACGCTCGCGCAGCCGAGCCAGGATAGCCTGGTGGCCACGGTGAACACCGTCAAAGTTGCCAATAGTGGCGACGCAGCCCCGATGCTCGGGGCGCAGGTTGTGGAGACCTCGAACCAGCTGCATAACGCGCTTCTTGCTCATAAAGTGGTCGATTATAACCACACCCAGCCCCGGACGACAGGCAACAGCGCAGGCCAAATGGATCGAATCGATAAAACAACCGTTTTATCGCGGCAAACTCTCTATCCCAACGACTTGCGATTGAAATCACGCAGGCGGAAACCCTGCAACAGCAACATCCCGAAGTACACCACCACGCCCGCCACTACCAATGCGCCCAGGCGCATGAAGCGCTCCAGCATATTGCCTTGGCCCCAGGCCGGCATGATGTGCATCAGGCCAAACAGCACAACCGACATCGCTGCTACCGCCACCAGCAACTTGAGCGCAAACACCCCCCAGCCTGGCTGCGGCTGGTACATCTGTTTTTTGCGCAATTGGTAAAACAGCAGACCTGCGTTTATGCATGCCCCCGCGCTGATCGCCAAGGCCAGGCCGGCGTGGGCCAACGGGCCGATAAACACCAGGTTGAGCAGTTGCGTGACAACCAGGGTAAAAATCGCGATTTTCACCGGCGTGCGGATGTTTTGCTGGGCATAGAAGCCGGGCGCCAGCACCTTGATCACGATAATGCCGAGCAGGCCGACAGAGTAGGCGACCAACGCATGCTGGGTCATCAAGGCGTCATGGGCGTCGAACTGCCCGTATTGAAACAGCGAGACCGTCAGCGGCTCGGCGAGGATGCCCAGGGCCAGGGCGCACGGCAACACCAGCAGAAAGCACAGGCGCAGGCCCCAATCGAGTATGCGTGAGTATTCCTGGCGATCCTTGCTGGCGTATGTACGCGCCAGGGTCGGCAGCAGGATCGTGCCCAACGCCACGCCCAGCACACCGGATGGCAATTCCATCAGGCGGTCGGCGTAGTACATCCACGACACCGAGCCGGACACCAGCAACGAGGCGAACGCGGTGTTGATGATCAGGGAAATCTGACTGACCGACACCCCGAGGATCGCCGGCAGCATGTTGCGCATCACGCGCCAGACGCCGGAATCCTTGAGGTTCAAGCGCGGCAGTACAAGCATGCCGATTTTCTTCAGGTGTGGCAGTTGGTACAGCAACTGTGCCAGCCCGCCGGCCAGGACTGCCCAGCCCAGGGCCATGACGGGTGGATCGAAATACGGGGTAAGGAACAGCGCAAAAATAATCATGCTGACGTTCAGCAAGGTCGGCACAAAGGCCGGTACCGAGAAACGATTCCAGGTATTGAGGATCGCCCCGGCGAGCGAAGACAGGGAAATCAGCAATATATAAGGAAAGGTCACCCGCAGCAGATCAGTGGTCAGCGCGAACTTTTCCGGCGTGTTGGCAAAACCGGGCGCCGTGGCCCAGATCACCCAGGGCGCGGCGAGCATCCCGACGATGGTTACCAGCATCAGCACCAGCGTCAGCAAACCCGAGACGTAGGCGATGAACGTACGAGTCGCCTCCTCGCCATGCTGGGTCTTGTATTCGGCCAGAATCGGCACGAACGCCTGGGAAAACGCGCCTTCGGCAAAGATCCGCCGCAACAGGTTGGGCAGTTTAAAGGCAATAAAGAACGCATCCGTGGCCATGCTGGCGCCAAAGATGCGGGCCAGCAGGGTGTCGCGCACGAACCCCAATACCCGGGAAATCATCGTGATAGAGCTGACCGCAGCCAACGATTTGAGCAGATTCATTGAAAGAGTTTGCGCCTATAGATAAAGAGCAGGCGAACTACGCGCCCACTTATGCGATACTGCGCGCCTGCAACAGCACAGAGCCAAAGCTCGCGAGTTTACAGGTCAAGCGCCGGAAATAAATCACCCGCCTCTTCAGATCGACCACTCAGCAGTTCGCATCAGCCGCCCTTGACAACCCGTCAAGTCATCGGCATGATTCGCGGCCTATTTTGTTTGCTATTTCCTAAAAAGTCTTTCGAGGAGCTCGACGGTGGCCAACACACCTTCCGCCAAAAAACGTGCAAAACAGGCTGAGAAGCGTCGCAGCCACAACGCCAGCCTGCGTTCCATGGTTCGCACCTACATCAAGAATGTAGTCAAAGCCATCGACACCAAAGACGCTGAAAAAGCTCAAGCAGCTTACGTTCTGGCTGTGCCTGTTATCGACCGTATGGCCGATAAAGGCATCATCCACAAGAACAAGGCCGCTCGCCATAAGAGCCGCCTGAATGGCCACATCAAGGCTCTGAGCGTTCCTGCTGCAGCCTAAGTGGTAACAACTGCAACGCAGCCCAGGCTGTGTAACAGTTAAGAAATGCCCCGTACCGAAAGGTCCGGGGCATTTTTGTTTGCCCCTGAAAACTGTAGGAGCGAGCTTGCTCGCGAAGATCGTTAACGATGACGCGGGAAGCCTGGCGCCCAGCGGGGCTCTCAGGTTTTTCGCGAGCAAGCTCGCTCCTACAATGGGCTCAGGCAAAAAAAAACGCCCCGAACCAGTCGGGGCGTTTTTGCTACCGATTGATCAAACCACAATCAATGGTGGTGACCGCCTTCACCGTGGACGTGGCCGTGAGCCACTTCTTCCTGGGAAGCGTCGCGGATGGCCACGATCTTCACTTGGAAGTTCAGGCGCTGGCCAGCCAGAGGGTGGTTGCCGTCAACGGTAACGTCGTCGCCGTCCAGGTCGCGGATGGTGACGATCTGCATTTGGCCGTCCGGCGCGGAAGCGTGGAACTGCATGCCCACTTCCAGCTCATCGACACCTTCGAACATGCTGCGGCTCAAGGTGCTGACCAGTTCGGCGGAGTATTCGCCGTAGGCATCTTCAGGTTCTACGGCGACAGTCAGTTCGTCACCGACGTTCTTGCCTTCCAGAGCCTTTTCCAGGCCCGGGATGATGTTACCTGCGCCTTGCAGGTAAACCAGCGGCGCGCCGCCGGCGGAGCTGTCGATGACCTCACCAGCGTCGTTGGTCAGGGTATAGTCGATGGAGACAGCCTTGTTAGCGGCGATCGTCATGGGGCGAGACCTTTTGCATAAGAATGAAGAACGGACAAGTCTAAACAAGGATTTGCCCGAAAGCGAACGGAACCCGGACGGACGGGGCCGATCAACGGTCACGATCACAGGTTTTCATCAGGACGACGATGGGCACTGGGTGGCCGAGCTGTCTTGCGGCCACACCCAGCACCTGCGCCACCAGCCGCCCTGGCAGTCACGCGCCTGGGTGCTCGACCCCGCGCAACGCCTTGAAAAAATAGGCCAGGCCTTTGCGTGCGGCTGGTGTGCGCAAGGGCACGAATAACGATAACCTTGGCGCCTGATTCGCGGTAGGCACTCACCCATAGAGCGCCACCCAAGCCATGCACCTCCAGAGAATTCGCATGCAGACTTTTTTTATCGCGCCCACCGATTTTGGTGTGGGTCTGACCTCCATCAGCCTTGGGCTGGTGCGCACACTGGAACGGGCCGGCCTGAAAGTCGGCTTTTTCAAACCCATTGCCCAGCCACACCCTGGCGATACCGGGCCGGAACGCTCTACCGAGCTGGTGGCGCGCACCCACGGCCTGAAACCGCCGCAGCCCCTGGGCCTGGCTCACGTAGAGCGCATGCTCGGCGACGGCCAGCTCGATGAGTTGCTCGAAGAGATCATCACCCTTTACCAACAGGCAGCCGTAGGCAAAGACGTGCTGATCGTCGAAGGGATGGTGCCGACCCGCAGCGCCAGCTACGCGGCACGGGTCAACCTGCACCTGGCCAAGAGCCTGGACGCGGAAGTGATCCTGGTCTCGGCGCCGGAAAATGAAGTGCTCACCGAGCTTTCCGGCCGTGTGGAATTGCAGGCCCAACTGTTTGGCGGCCCCAAAGACCCGAAAGTGCTGGGCGTAATTCTCAACAAGGTACGCACCGACGAAAGCATGGAAGCCTTCTCGGCGCGCCTCAAAGAGCATTCGCCGCTGTTGCGCAGCGGTGATTTCCGGCTGCTCGGCTGCATCCCCTACCAACCCGAGCTGAATGCCCCGCGCACCCGCGACGTGGCCGACCTGATGGGCGCGCAGATCCTCAACGCCGGCGACTACGAAAGCCGGCGCATGACCAAGATCATCATTTGCGCGCGCACCATGCGTAACACTGTCGAGCTGCTCAAACCCGGTGTGTTGGTGGTAACCCCGGGAGATCGCGATGACATCATCCTCGCCGTCAGCCTGGCCGCCATCAATGGCGTGCCGCTGGCCGGGCTGCTGCTGACCAGCGACACCCTGCCCGACCCACGCATCATGGATCTGTGCCGAGGCGCCTTCCAGGCCGGGTTGCCGGTGTTGTCGGTGAGCACCGGCTCCTATGACACCGCCAACCAGCTCAATAGCCTCAACAAGGAAATCCCTATCGATGACCGCGAGCGTGCGGAAATCATCACCGACTTCGTCGCCAGCCACCTCGATGCGCGCTGGCTGCACCAGCGCTGCGGCACGCCAAGGGAGATGCGCCTGTCGCCGGCAGTGTTCCGTTACCAGTTGATCCAACGCGCCCAGGCCGCCAACAAACGCATCGTGTTGCCCGAAGGTAGCGAGCCGCTGACCGTACAGGCCGCCGCGATCTGCCAGGCCCGCGGCATTGCCCGTTGCGTGCTGTTGGCCAAGCCTGCGGATGTGGAGGCAGTCGCCCGCGCCCAAGGTATCGACCTGCCCGAAGGCCTGGAGATTCTCGACCCCGACCTGATTCGCCAACGCTACGTGGAGCCAATGGTCGCCTTGCGCAAGAGCAAAAGCCTCAACGCGCCCATGGCCGAGCAGCAACTGGAAGACACCGTGGTGATCGCCACCATGATGCTCGCCCTCGACGAAGTGGATGGCCTGGTCTCCGGCGTGATTCACTCCACCGCCAACACCATTCGCCCGGCGCTGCAGCTGATCAAGACCGCGCCGGGCTGCACCCTGGTGTCGTCGGTGTTCTTCATGCTGTTCCCCGAGCAGGTGCTGGTGTACGGCGACTGCGTGATGAACCCGCACCCAAGCGCTGCGGAACTGGCGGAAATCGCCCTGCAAAGCGCCGACTCGGCGGCGGCGTTCGGCATCACGCCACGGGTGGCGATGATCAGCTACTCCAGCGGTGACTCGGCCAGCGGCGAGGAGGTGGAAAAAGTCCGCGAAGCCACCCTGCTCGCCCACGAACAACAAAGTTCGTTGCTGATCGACGGCCCGTTGCAATACGACGCCGCCGCCAACGAAAACGTCGCCCGACAACTGGCGCCCAACAGCCAGGTGGCGGGCAAGGCCACCGTCTTTGTATTCCCGGACCTGAACACCGGCAACACCACCCACAAAGCCGTACAACGCAGCGCCGATTGCGTGAGCCTGGGGCCGATGCTTCAGGGCCTGCGCAAACCGGTCAATGACCTGCCACGTGGCGCCCAGGTGGACGACATCGTGTACACCATCGCCCTGACGGCGATCCAAGCCGCCAACCGACCCATGGATATCTAAATGCTGGATTTTCTACCTGCCGCCGTGCGCGGGGTGATCGCTTCGCTGTTGCTGGCGCTGAACACGATCCTGCTGTGTTCGTTTCTGTTTATCGTGGCGCTGTTCAAGGCGCTGCCGTTCGCCAAGCGCCTGAGCGAATGGCTGATGAACCACACCCACGAAGCCTGGGTTACCAACAACAAGGGCTGGATGAACCTGGTGCGCCGTACGCGCTGGCACCTGACTGGCCTTGAGGGCCTGGACTACCAGCACTCGTACCTGGTGACCAGCAACCATCAGAGCTGGGTCGACATCATGGTGTTGCAGTACGTGCTCAATCGGCGCATTCGCCCCCTGAAGTTCTTCCTCAAGCAAGAGCTGATCTGGGTCCCGGTGATTGGCCTGGCGTGGTGGGCACTGGGCTTTCCCTTCATGAAGCGCTACAGCAAGGCATATTTGGAGAAGCACCCGGAGAAGAAAGGCAAAGACCTGGAAACCACGCGCAAGACCTGTGCGAAGTTTCGCGACAACCCCGTGGGAATTTTCAACTTTGCTGAAGGCACACGCTTTACGCCGAGCAAGCATGCGCAGCAGCAATCACCGTTTCGCTACCTGCTTAAACCCAAGGCGGGCGGCATTGCGTTTGTACTGGATGCCATGGGCGAGCAGCTCAAATCACTGATCAATGTGACCATCCACTACCCCGGCGGGCGCCCAGGTTATTGGGACTTGCTGTGCGGCAACGTGAAGGACGTGGTGGTGCACTTTGAAGAGGTGCAGATCCCGGCCGAGTTCATCGGCAAGAATTATGAGCAGGATGGGGAATATCGGTTAGCGTTCCAGGGCTGGATCAACCAGTTGTGGCAAGACAAGGATGCATTGCTGGAGCAGCTTCACAAAGACTTTCCGGCCAGCCGCTGATCACATGTGGAAGCAAGTTAATGTGGGAGTTGGCTTGCCTACGATAGCGGTGGATCAGCTAAGGATAAATAAACTGACAGTCCGCCATCGCAGGCAAGCCAGCTCCCACATTGACCGAGTTCACATTTGAGAATATGTAAAAAGCCCGCCACCGATCACTCGGTGGCGGGCTTTTTTGTGCGGTTATAAAGCTTAGATCGCGCCGCGCTGACGCAACAGCTCCAGCACTTGCTTGACGCTGTCTTCCAGCGACAACGCCTGGGTGTCGATCACAAGGTCGGCATTCAACGGCACGTCATAGGGGAAGGATTCGCCAGGGATGTTATCCCCACCGGCCGCGTACAACCCTTGCGGGTCACGCTCGGCGCACACCAACGGCGATGCCTGCACGTAGACGGTCAGCAGTCGGTCCGCACCAATCAGCGCCTTGGCCTGTTCACGGCCTTCGGCATCCGGCGCAACGAAAGCCGCCAGGGTCAGCAGGCCGGCTTCGTTGAACTGACGCGCCACATGAGCCGCACGACGCCAGTTCTCGGTACGCCCGGCACGGTCCTGCGGCAACCCTTTGTTCAGGTCGTGACGCAGGTTCTGGCCGTCCAGCACGAACACCGCCCGTCCCATGTCGAACAGCTTGCGCTCGACCGCATAGGCCAGAGTGCTCTTGCCAGCGCCCGACAAGCCGCTGAACAACACCGTGGCAGGCTGCTGGCCGAAACGCAGGGCGCGCTCTTCGGTGGCCACATGCGCCAGGTTGCCGTGCTGCGCAGCGCCGCCATGACCCACCGGTGGCGCGATGATCATGCCCGCGGCCACCGTGCCGTTGGTCAAGCGGTCGATCACGATGAACGCGCCGGTGGTGCGGTTGCTGTCGTAACCGTCCAGGGCGATGGCGGCGTCCAGGCTGACCTTGACCCGGCCAATCTCGTTGAGCTGCAGCGAACTCGCCGGGCCTTCGGCCAGGGTGTTTACGTCCACGCGGTGCACGATGCTGGTGATGGAACCCGGCACGTAGCTGGTGGCGCGCTTGATGTCGTATTTCTTGCCCGGCAGCATCGGTTCTTCGGCCATCCACACCAGCATGGCGTCGAAGGCGTCGGTCACTTGCGGCACGTTGTCGGCATGCACCAACAGGTCGCCACGGGAGATGTCGATCTCGTCTTCCATGGTCAAGGTCACGGCCTGGCCTGGGCCTGCGTGTTCCAGCTCACCTTCAAAGGTGACGATGGATTTGACGCGGCTGCTCTTGCCCGACGGCAATACCACCACCTCGTCGCCCTTGTGCACGATGCCACTCGCCAGGGTGCCGGCAAACCCACGGAAGTTCAGGTTCGGGCGATTGACGTACTGCACCGGGAAACGCAGGTCGGTGTAGTTGCGATCATTGGCGATCTCGACAGTCTCCAAGATCTCCATCAGCGACTGCCCGGTGTACCAGGGCGAACGCTCGCTCTTGTTCACCACGTTGTCGCCCTTGAGCGCCGACAACGGCACGAAGGCCAGGGTGCTTGGCTTGAATGCGATACCTTCGGCGAACTTCAGGTAATCGGCCTTGATCGACTCGAATACGCTTTGGTCAAAGCCGTTGATGTCCATCTTGTTGATGGCCACAACGATGTGTTTGATACCCAGCAACGAGGCGATATAGCTGTGGCGACGGGTCTGGGTCTGCACGCCGTAGCGGGCGTCGATCAGGATGATCGCCAGGTCACAGGTGGACGCACCAGTGGCCATGTTGCGGGTGTACTGCTCATGGCCGGGTGTGTCGGCGATGATGAATTTGCGCTTGGCGGTGGAGAAATAGCGATAGGCAACATCAATAGTGATGCCCTGCTCACGCTCGGCCTGCAGGCCATCGACCAGCAACGCCAGGTCGATATCGTCACCGGTGGTGCCGGACTTTTTCGAGTCGCGGGTAATGGCTTCCAGGTGATCCTCGTAGATCATCTTGGAGTCGTGCAGCAGGCGCCCGATCAGGGTGCTCTTGCCGTCGTCGACGTTGCCGCAGGTCAGGAAGCGCAACATCTCTTTGCGCTCGTGCTGGCCCAGGTAGGCGAGGATGTCCTCGCTGATCAAATCAGATACGTGCGACATGACAGCCCCTTAGAAATAGCCTTGACGTTTTTTGTCTTCCATCGAGCCTGCACCATCGTGGTCGATGACACGGCCCTGGCGCTCGGAAGTTCGCGTCAGGAGCATTTCCTGAATGATGTCCGTCAGCGTCTCGGCTTCGGACTCCACCGCGCCCGTCAACGGGTAGCAGCCAAGGGTGCGGAAACGTACTTTCTTTTTGACGATGCGGGCTTTGTCTTCCTCGGACAGGTGCTCGAGGATGCGATCGTCGTCGATCATGATCAACGTGCCGTTCTTCTCGATCACGTCGCGCTCGGCGGCGAAGTACAGCGGCACGATCGGGATGCCTTCCAGGTAGATGTACTGCCAGATGTCCAGCTCGGTCCAGTTGGACAGCGGGAACACGCGGATCGACTCGCCCTTGTTGACGTTGCCGTTGTAGACGTTCCACAGCTCCGGGCGTTGGTTCTTCGGGTCCCAACGGTGCTTGCTGTCGCGGAACGAATACACGCGCTCTTTGGCACGGGATTTCTCTTCATCGCGACGGGCACCGCCGAATGCTGCGTCGAAACCATGCTTGTCCAGCGCCTGCTTGAGGCCCTCGGTCTTCATGATATCGGTGTGCTTGGCACTGCCGTGGGTGAACGGGTTGATGTTCTGCGCCACGCCATCGGGGTTGATGTGGGTAATCAGGTCCAGGCCCAGCTCCTCGACCATCTTGTCGCGGAACTTGTACATCTCCTGGAATTTCCAGCGAGTGTCGACGTGCATCACCGGAAATGGCAGTTTGCCCGGGAAGAAGGCCTTGCGTGCCAGGTGCAGCATCACGGCGGAGTCTTTACCGATCGAGTAGAGCATCACCGGGTTATCGAACTCGGCGGCGACCTCGCGGATGATGTGGATGCTTTCCGCCTCCAGCTGTTTCAGATGCGTCAGTTTGTCGACCATGGTTACTCACGGAAAAACGATCTTATGGACGGCCAGCGGGCCGTGTTCGAGCGAGGCATGCTAGCACAGCAACTTCTTCTATTTAGGGCGCCAGCTAGACCGAAACGATATATGAATATGCCGGCCAGTTTGGGCTTTAACACTGTAAGTGTGGGAGCTGGCTTGCCTGCGATGGCCTCACCTCGGTGAGCCTGAATGGCTGCGGTGCCTGTATCGCAGGCAAGCCAGCTCCCACAGTGTTCAATGCTGTGCTTTAGATCGGATTGGGGCAGTCGATGAACAGATGCTCCAGGGCAAAGCGCCGCGCCAGGTAGTCGCCCAAGGCCTGCACGCCGTAGCGTTCGGTGGCGTGATGGCCGGCGGCGATGAAGCTGATGTCGTTTTCCCGGGCGCTGTGGAAGGTCTGTTCAGACGCTTCACCGCTCAGGTACAAATCGACACCCGCGGCAATCGCCTGGTCGATGTAGCCCTGGCCGCCACCGGTACACCAGCCGACGCGGCGAATCATCTCGCTGCCTTCGATCAGCAGCGGTTCGCGACCCATCACGTCCTGCACGCGACGGGCGAAGTCACGAGGTGACAAGGGCTCGGCCAGGGAGCCGACCAGGCCGACGATTTTTGGGTTGCCGGGGTCCAGCGGGCCTTCGACGGTGATATCCAGGTGGCGAGCCAGTTGCACGTTGTTGCCGACATCGGCGTGCAGGTCCAGGGGCAAGTGGTAGGCCAGAAGGCTGATGTCATGCTTGAGCAGGGTTTTGAGACGGCGCTGCTTCATGCCGGTGATGCACGGGTTTTCGCCCTTCCAGAAGTAACCGTGGTGCACCAGCACCAGGTCGGCCTTGGCTTCGATGGCGGCGTCCAGCAGGGCTTGGCTGGCGGTCACGCCGCTGACGATGCGCATCACTTGGGGCCGGCCCTCGACCTGCAGGCCATTGGGGCAGTAATCGGCAATTTTGGCGCTGCCGAGGTAGCGGTCGGCTTCCTCGACGAGGGTAGTAAGGGGCACGGCCATAAAAGACTCCTAAATATCCCGTTCGCAGGCGTCACAGCCTCGTATAATGCGCGACATTATGGGCGCTCTCCCGCCCCCTGCAACCTGTCAGGACTTACTTGATGCTCAAGGCACTGCGTTTTTTTGGATGGCCATTGTTGGCTGGCGTGCTGATCGCGATGCTGATTATCCTGCGTTATCCCCAGTGGGTGGGCCTGCCCACACTGGATGTGAACCTGCAACAGGCGCCGCAGACCAACACAGTGGTCCAGGGCCCGGTCACCTATGCCGACGCGGTCACCATCGCGGCCCCTGCGGTGGTCAACCTGTACACCACCAAGGTCATCAACAAGCCCGCGCATCCGTTGTTTGAAGACCCGCAATTTCGCCGCTACTTCGGTGACAACGGCCCCAAGCAGCGCCGCATGGAATCCAGCCTCGGCTCCGGCGTGATCATGAGCCCCGAGGGCTACATCCTCACCAACAACCATGTGACCACGGGCGCCGACCAGATCGTGGTGGCCCTGCGTGACGGCCGCGAAACCCTGGCCCGCGTGGTGGGCAGCGACCCGGAAACTGATCTTGCGGTACTCAAAATTGATCTGAAGAACCTGCCGGCCATCACCCTCGGCCGCTCCGACGGTTTGCGCGTGGGCGATGTGGCCCTGGCCATCGGCAACCCGTTCGGGGTGGGGCAAACGGTGACCATGGGCATCATCAGCGCCACCGGGCGTAACCAGTTGGGCCTTAACAGCTACGAAGATTTCATCCAGACCGACGCCGCGATCAACCCCGGCAACTCGGGCGGTGCGCTGGTGGACGCCAATGGCAACCTGACTGGCATCAACACCGCGATTTTTTCCAAGTCTGGCGGCTCACAGGGCATTGGGTTTGCGATCCCGGTGAAGCTGGCGATGGAAGTGATGAAGTCGATCATCGAGCACGGCCAGGTGATTCGCGGCTGGCTGGGCATTGAGGTACAGCCCTTGACCAAGGAACTGGCCGAGTCATTTGGCCTGACCGGGCGTCCAGGCATCGTGGTAGCGGGGATCTTCCGCGACGGCCCGGCGCAGAAAGCCGGCCTGCAACTGGGCGATGTGATCCTCAGCATCGACGGCGCCCCGGCGGGTGATGGCCGCAAGTCGATGAACCAGGTGGCGCGGATCAAGCCGACCGACAAGGTGGCGATCCTGGTGATGCGCAACGGCAAGGAGATCAAACTGTCGGCGGAAATCGGCCTGCGCCCACCACCGGCGACCGCGCCAGTGAAAGAAGAGCAATAACTGTCGCGATCCTAGCGCCCGCTCGCGGGCGCTGGTAAGGCTACATTTCTTAGCGATTCATTCTCATTAGGCATGTTATATTGTTTCAATATCGCTATTGGAACGCTCTATCATGCCGTCTCGAAAGTTTGTGCCCTTCGCCGGCCTGGCCCTGGGTTTGCTGCTCGACCCTGCCTACGCCGAAGAAAACACCCTGGAACTGGACACCATCAGCGTCACTTCCGACGCCTATGAATCCGCCACCGGCCCGGTCGACGGCTACCGTGCCACCCGCTCTGCCAGTGCGACCAAGACCGACACGGCCTTGCGCGACATCCCGCAATCGATCAGCGTGATTCCCGCCACGGTACTCAAAGACCTGGGCAGTACCAGCGTGGAGCGCGCCCTGGAATTCGCTGGCGGCGTATCCAAGCAAAACAACTTCGGCGGCCTGACCCTCTACGAATACAGCGTGCGCGGCTTCACCACGTCCGAGTTCTACCAGGATGGTTTCAGCGCCAACCGTGGTTACCCCAGTACCCCGGACGCGGCGAATATCGAGCGCATTGAAGTGCTCAAGGGCCCCGCCGCCAGCCTGTATGGGCGTGGCGATCCCGGCGGCACGGTAAATATCGTCACCAAGAAACCACAGCCCGAGGCCTTCACCACGCTGCAGACCAGCGCAGGCAGTTGGGACCGCTACCGCACGGCGCTGGATGTGAATACGCCGCTGGACAGCGAGGGGCGCGTGCTGACGCGAGTGAACCTGGCCGTTGAAGACAACCAAAGCTTTCGCGATCACGTGGACGCCAAGCGTGTGTTTGTCGCGCCCTCCTTCAGTTGGCAACTGGACCCGGACACCACCCTGCTGGTGGAAAGTGAGTTCGTGCGCCACAGCTCCACCTTCGACCGAGGCATCGTCGCCAATACCGGCATGTCCCATTCCACCTTCCTCGGCGAGCCCAACGACGGCAATATCCGCAACCACAACAACCGCATTCAGGCGGCGTTGGAACACCACCTCAACGACGCCTGGAAACTGCGCCTGGCCAGCCATTACAAGCAAGGCAGCCTGTGGGGCGATGCTTCGGAAAGCCGAGCGTTGAACGCAGACGGCCACAGCGTCAATCGCCGCTACCGTGAACGCTCCACCGGTTGGCATGACAGCATCACCCAGCTGGAACTGCGCGGGGTGTTCGATATCGGCAGTTGGCAACATGAACTGTTGATCGGTACCGAGTACGAGGATTACCGCAAGAAAGAGCGCGTGACGGCGATCGCAGGGGACTATCCCATCGACATCTACAAGCCGGTGTACGGCCAGCCCAAACCCAACGGCAAACGCTCCGGTACCGACTTCTTCGAACAGACCAAAAGCCACGCACTCAACCTGCAAGACCAGATCATCTTCACCGACCGCCTGCGCGGCATGATCGGTGCGCGCTTCGAACACTTCGAACAAAGCACCGACGACTTCACCCGCAACCACGCCAAGGGCCGCCAAACCCACGACGCCTTCACTCAGCGCGCCGGCCTGCTCTACCAGCTCACGCCAGAAATCGGCGTGTTTGCCAACGCCTCCACGTCGTTCAAGCCCAATAGCGGCCTGGATGCCGCTGGCAAGTCCTTCAAGCCCGAAGAAGGCGTGGGTTATGAGGTGGGGGTCAAGAGCGAGCTGTTTGATGACCGCCTCAGCGCTACCCTGGCGGCCTTTCATATCGAAAAGGAAAACGTGCTGACCCTGGACCCAGCGACCAACCTCAACCGCGCCATGGGCAAGGCCCGCAGCCAGGGGTTCGATCTGCAAGTAACCGGGCAAGTGACCGACGCAGTCCGCGTGATCGGCGCCTTGGCCTACATCGACGCTGAAGTGACCAAGGGCGACAAAACCATTCCTACGGGCAGCCGCATTCTGGGCGTGGCCAAGCGCAGTGGCAGTGTGTTGGGCGTGTATGAGTTCCAGGAAGGCGCGTTGCGTGGCTCAGACCTGGGCGCAGCGTTCACCTATGTAGGTGACCGCTCAGGCGAAGCCGGCACGGGTTTCGAACTGCCCGCCTACCACACCGTGGATTTGCTGGCACATTACAAGGCTACGCAGAATGTGACGGTGGGGCTGAACCTCAACAACCTGTTCAATGAAAAGTACTACGAGCGGTCCTACAGCAGCTATTGGGTCAACCCGGGTGAGCCGCGCAACTTCACAGTTAGCCTGACCCTTAATCTGTAGATACAGTCAAAATGTGTGGCTTGCCTGCGATGACCATAGGTAATCACGATGCGAAGCGAGCCGCTCTTGATCTTGATCTGCTTGTGATCTTGATCTCAGGCGCCCCGTTAAACCACGCTGGCCGAACGCAGGCTTGAATTCGTGGGTAACCCGGCAGGACGCCGGGTTAGCCGCCCCGCGCCATGGATGGCGCGTGGCGGCGGCCCACGGATTCAAGCCTGTGTTCGGGCACACCGAGCCTAGGCGAGGTGCCGAGTGGTGGGGCAAGAGCCCTTTGGTTACTTTGGGCTGGGCCGGCATTCCGGCGCTTTTCCAAAGTGACCCGCTGTAAAAGCGGAACCCTAAGCAGCCGTTACCGCAGGAATGGATATGTACACAATCCAACTGTGTTGACTGCCATGCCGCCTTCGCGAGCAAGCCCGCTCCCACAATTGGTCCGCGGGGGGGCAAGTAGGGAAGCGTCGCGGTTAGGCCGCCATCGCAGGCAAGCCAGCTCCCACAATTGGATCACCGCAGGGCTCGATTACAAGGCAACCGGCGCTCGTTCGCACAGGGTATTAAGCGCTGCCGCCCACTGCGGCTCGTCATTCAGGCAAGGCACCAACACCAGCTCCTCGCCCCCCGCTTCAAGAAATTGCTCGCGACCGCGATCGCCAATTTCCTCCAACGTTTCAATACAGTCGGCGACGAACGCCGGGCACATCACCAGCAGCTTCTTCACGCCTTGCTGGGCCAATGCCTCAAGGCGTGCCTCGGTGTAGGGTTCGATCCACTTGGCCCGGCCCAGGCGGGACTGGAACGCCACCGACCATTTGCCCTCCGGTAAACCCAGCCGCTCGGCCACATCCCGCGCCACGCTGAAGCACTGCGCGCGGTAACAGGTGGCAAGCACTTCAGGGGATGCGTTCTTGCAGCAGTCGGCATCCTTGAAGCAGTGCTGGCCCGTGGGGTCGAGCTTGGTCAGATGACGCTCAGGCAAGCCATGGAAACTGAGCAGCAAGTGATCGTAATCCTGCTCCACATAAGAGCGCACACTCGCCGCCAGCGCATCGAGGTACTCAGGCTGATCGTAGAACGGTTGCAGGATCGAAAACTGCACATTCAGTTGCTTGTCGCGCACCACTCGCTTGGCTTCCTCTATCACCGTGGTGACGGTGCTGTCGGCAAACTGCGGGTACAACGGCGCTAGTGTGATTTTTTGAATACCCTGGGCGGCCAGGCGTGTCAGGACCGTTTCCAGGGACGGCTCGCCGTAACGCATCGCCAATTCCACCGGGCCCTGGGTCCACTGCGCGGTCATCTGCTGCTGCAGGCGGCGGCTCAGCACCACCAACGGCGAACCCTCGTCCCACCAGATCGACGCATAGGCATGGGCCGATTGCTCGGGGCGCTTGATCAGGATCAGCGATACCAGCAAGCGCCGCACCGGCCACGGCAAGTCGATCACATAAGGGTCCATCAGGAACTGATTGAGGTAGCTGCGCACATCGGCCACTGAAGTGGACTTTGGCGAACCCAGGTTGACCAGTAACAACGCGTGATCGGTCATGCAACATCCTATCTTTAGAGGCGGCTGGACAAGTCGTCCAGAGCCGCACGCAACTCAGTGAACTGGAAAGTGAAACCTGCGGCCTGCAGCCGTTCAGGCAAAGCCTTTTGCCCGCCCAGCAACAAGCCGGACAACTCACCCAGGCCAACCTTCAACGCAAATGCCGGCATCGGCATGAACGCCGGGCGGTGCAGCACCTGGCCCAAGGTCTTGGCAAATTCGCGGTTGCGCACCGGGTGCGGCGCGCAGGCATTATAAGGACCGTTGGCGTCTTGCTTGTGCAGAAGAAAATCAATCAGGGCGATTTGATCCTTGATATGCACCCAGGGCATCCACTGCCGTCCATTGCCAATCGGCCCGCCCAGCGCCAGTTTGAACGGCAGCAGCAGGCGCGACAAAAAGCCGCCCTCGGCAGACAGCACCAACCCCGTACGCACCAGCACCACGCGAATGCCCAAGGCTTCGGCACGCTGGGCGGTTTCCTCCCAGGCGATACACAACTGGCTGGGGAAGTCATCCAGCACCGGGCCGCTGGCTTCGGTCAGTTCGCGCTCGCCGCCGTCGCCGTACCAACCCACCGCAGAGCCGGAGATCAGCACCGCCGGTTTTTGTTCCAGGCTTTCCATCCAGGCCAGCAAGGTTTCGGTGAGGTGAATGCGACTGTTCCACAGCAATGCCTTGCGCTTATGGGTCCAAGGCCGGTCCGCGATAGGCGCGCCTGCCAGGTTGACCACCGCGTCCACCGTGCCAATCACCTCTTGTAGGCGAGCCACTCCGAGCACCTGCGCACCGCACACCCGGGCGACCGTTTCCGGTTGCCGGCTCCACACCGTCAGGCGGTGGCCTTGCGCGAGCCAGTGCTTGCAGAGTTGACGGCCGATCAAGCCGGTACCGCCGGTCAGCAAAATATGCATGGGACTCTCCTCATGTAACGTTCGCCGCCGCTCACTGGTCTATTTTATAAGCAGGGATCAATTTGATAATTGAGCGTGACGGGGGTTCAAGCCTTAGCTTAACCATAGGTCACGCCACACAATCAGGCACGCCAAAACTTATACCAAAAAACAATATTGTACAGCTATTGGTGTCGGCGTAGTCTGTACCCAACGGTAAAACGAGGCCTCCCATGACTGTTCCCATCGCGATCATTGGTACCGGCATCGCCGGTCTCTCCGCCGCCCGAGCGTTACAAGACGCTGGGCATGCAGTGCATCTCTTCGATAAAAGCCGCGGCAGCGGTGGCCGCATGTCCAGCAAGCGCAGCGACGCCGGCGCGCTGGATATGGGCGCGCAATACTTCACCGCTCGCGACCGGCGCTTCGTCAACGAAGTGCAGCGCTGGCAAAGCAACGGCTGGGCCGAGCAGTGGAAGCCCCAGTTGTATAACTTCAAGTCCGGGCAATTGACGCCCTCCCCCGATGAGCAGATCCGCTGGGTGGGCACGCCGCGCATGAGCGCCATCACTCGCGCCCTGCTCGACGACTTGCCGGTGGAGTTCGGTTGCCGCATCACCGAAGTCTTCCAGGGCACGCAGCACTGGAACCTGCTCGACGCGGACGGCGGCAATCACGGCCCTTTCAGTCACGTGATCATTGCCACGCCGGCGCCCCAAGCCACCGCCCTGCTGGCCGCCGCGCCCAAGCTGGCGAGCGCCGCCGCCGGGGTAAAAATGGACCCGACCTGGGCCATCGCCCTGGCGTTCGACAAGCCCCTGGATACGCCGATGGAGGGCTGCTTCGTGCAAGACAGCCCCCTCGACTGGCTGGCGCGCAACCGCAGCAAGCCCGGGCGCGATACCACCCTCGACACCTGGGTGCTGCACGCCACCAGCGCCTGGAGCAAGGCCCACCTGGACCTGCCCAAGGAAGCGGTGATCGAACACCTGCACGGCGCCTTTGCCGAATTGCTGCACAGCGCCATGCCTGCGCCGTCGTTCAGCCTGGCGCACCGTTGGCTCTACGCGCGCCCATCGAGCAGCCATGAATTCGGCGTGCTGGCCGACGCCGACCTGGGCCTGTTCGTCTGTGGTGACTGGTGCCTCTCCGGCCGGGTGGAAGGTGCCTGGTTGAGTGGCCAGGAAGCGGCGCGACGCTTGATCGAGCACTTGCAATGAACCGCATCAACCCCGCCAAACTGCTGCTGTCAAAATGGACGGCAGCTCATCCCCGCCACAAGGAAAAACACTTCCTGGTCACCGAATTGTTCCGTGACGACGAGGGCACGGTGCTGGACATCGAACTGCAGGCCATCCTTACTCGGCGCGCCGAACGCCTGCCCTGGCAGACCCTGAAAAACGCTGAGGACTGGACAATCGGCTGGAAATAAAGCGGCGGCACAACCCTGTACAAAATATTTGACTTGTACAACATCGAGCCTATGATGAGATTTAGTTGTACAAGATTTGTAGCTTGTACAGGATTCTTGCAGAGGTTTGCTTATGTCCAGCCGTGTGAAACCGAAGATCGCCATCAGCGCCTGCCTTCTGGGTGAGAACGTGCGCTTCAATGGCGGTCATAAACAGTCCCTGCTATGCAGTCAGACCCTCAGTGACTATTTCGATTTCGTCCCGTTGTGCCCTGAAGTTGCCATCGGCCTGGGCATTCCTCGGCAAGCGATCCGCCTGGTCGGGGACCCCAACCACCCGCAGGCCGTGGGCAGCGTAAACCCTGCGCTCAATGTCACTCAGCCACTGGATGATTACGGCCAGCAAATGGCCCGGGAACATACCGACCTGTGCGGCTACATCTTCATGCAAAAGTCACCGTCCTGCGGCCTGGAGCGGGTCAAGGTGTACCGCGACAACGGCACGCCCGTCGACGGCGGCGGGCGCGGCATTTACGCCCAGGCGTTTTGTGCTCGACACCCCAACCTGCCGGTGGAGGAAGACGGTCGCCTGAACGACCCGGTGCTGCGGGAAAACTTCCTCACCCGCGTATTCGTGTACGCCAGTTGGCAGCAACTGTTGGCCGACGGCCTTACCCGTCACCGCTTGCTGACGTTTCACTCGCGCTACAAGTACCTGCTGATGGCCCACAGCCCGGCGCATTACAAAAGCCTGGGCCACTTGCTCGGCAGCATGGGCAAGGGCATTGACCTGCAAGCTTTGGCCGACGGCTATTTCAGCGAACTGATGGCGGGCCTGAAAAAATGCGCGACTCGCGCTACCCATACCAATGTGCTGCAACACATCAGTGGCTATCTCAAGCAAGCCATCAGTGCCGATGACAAACAGGAAATGCAGACCGTCATCGGCCAATACCGCCACGGCATCGTGCCACTGGTGGTGCCGCTGACCCTGCTCAAACACCACTTTCGCCAACATCCGGACCGCTACATCGCGCAGCAGGCCTACCTGCAACCGCACCCGGAAAACCTCAGCCTGCGTAATGCGATCTAACCCATGAAACCTGCCCTGCTCGACGAACCCGGCGAAGACCTCGCCCTGGCCCTGGAAAACGGCTGGCTGCCGATCCGCGAGGTGGCGCGCCAGACCGGCGTGAATGCGGTGACGCTGCGCGCGTGGGAGCGCCGCTACGGCCTCATCGTGCCCCAGCGCACGCCCAAAGGGCATCGGTTGTTCAGCGCCGAACATGTGCAACGCATCCAGGCCATCCTCACCTGGCTCAATCGCGGCGTGCCGGTCAGCCAGGTCAAAGGGCTGATCGACTCCGCCCAAGGTAGCCCGGAGCCGATGGAAAACGAGTGGCAGAGCCTGCGCCAGCATTTGGTGAGTGCCATCAGTGAACTGGCCGAGCGCCGGGTCGATGACGCCTTCAACCAGGCCATGGCGCTTTACCCGCCACGCACCTTGTGCGAGCAATTGATGCTACCGCTGCTCAACGAGCTGGAACAACGCTGGCAGGGCCAGTTCGGCGCGCAGATGGAGCGGGTGTTCTTCCTGTCCTGGCTGCGCAGCAAGTTTGGCGCACGGATCTATCACAACAATCGTCAACTCCACGGCGCGCCCCTGTTGCTGGTCAATCATTCCGACCTGCCCCTGGAACCGCACCTGTGGCTCAGCGCCTGGCTGGCCAGCAGTGCCGATTGCCCGGTGGAAGTATTCGATTGGCCACTGCCTGTCGGCGAACTGGCCCTGGCGGTGGAACACCTGCAACCCCGTGCGGTGCTGCTGTACTCAAGCAAGGCGTTGCAAGTGTCGGCACTCAGCAAACTGCTGGGCGGCATCCATTGCCCAACGGTGATTGCCGGACCAACGGTGTGCATCCACCACGCCGAGTTGGGCGTATTAACCCAGGACATCCCTGAGTTGTTCGTGGCCGAGGACCTGTTGGCGGCCCATCAATTATTGATCCAGCGTGGAATTGTCTAAATGCATCTGATCTGGCTGCGCACCGACTTGCGCCTGCACGACAACACTGCCCTGGCGGCCGCGTGCCAGCGCGGCCCCGTCGCGGCTGTTTACCTGATCACGCCCGAGCAATGGCAGGCGCATGATGACGCGCCGTGCAAAGTCGATTTCTGGCTGCGCAACTTGCAGCACCTGAGCCAGGCACTGGGCAACCTCAACATTCCGCTGTTAATCCGCCACGCCGCGACCTGGGACCAGGCGCCGACGGTACTGAGCCAACTGTGCCGCGAGCTGTCGGTGGAGTCGGTACACGTCAACGAGGAATATGGCGTTCACGAGAGCCGCCGCGACCGCGCCGTGGCCCAGGCCCTGGAAGCTGACGGCGTGACCTTCCACAGCTACCTGGACCAACTGTTTTTCCAGCCGGGTAGTGTGCTGACCAAGACCGGCACCTACTTCCAGGTGTTCAGCCAGTTCCGCAAGGTCTGCTACAGCCGCCTGCACAGCGCCCTGCCCCGCGTGGTGCCGACGCCAAAGGCCCAGGCCAAGCCTGGCGTGAAAAGCGACCCTGTGCCGACGGCAGTCGAAGGGTTCCAGACACCCAGCGAAAACTTGCGTGCGCTCTGGCCCGCTGGCGAAGACGAGGCGCGCCGTCGCCTCGATGCCTTCGTTGATCAGCAGATCAGCTATTACAAGGACGAACGCGACTTCCCGGCCAAGCCCGGCACCAGTCAGCTTTCTGCCTACCTGGCCGCCGGAGTGGTTTCGCCGCGCCAGTGCTTGCACGCCGCGCTGCAAGCCAACCAGGGCGAGTTCGAAAGCGGCGACATCGGCGCCATCACCTGGATCAACGAGCTGCTGTGGCGCGAGTTCTACAAGCACATCCTGGTCGGCTACCCACGGGTTTCCCGCCACCGCGCGTTTCGCCCGGAAACCGAAGCGCTGGCTTGGCGCAAGGCGCCCGAAGACCTGGCCGCCTGGCAACAGGCGCGCACCGGCTTGCCGATCATCGACGCGGCCATGCGCCAATTGCTGGAAACCGGCTGGATGCACAACCGCCTGCGCATGGTGGTGGCGATGTTCCTGACGAAGAACCTGCTGATCGACTGGCGCGAGGGCGAGCGCTTCTTTATGCGCCACCTGATCGACGGTGATCTGGCGGCCAACAACGGCGGCTGGCAATGGAGTTCGTCCACGGGCACCGACTCGGCGCCGTATTTCCGGATATTCAGCCCGCTGAGCCAATCGGAAAAATTCGACGGTGACGGCGTATTCATCAAACGCTGGCTCCCGGAACTGGCCGCGCTGAATAAAAAACAAGTGCACAACCCCGAAGCGGCTGGGGGCCTGTTCGGCGTGGCGGATTACCCGCGTGCCATCGTCGATTTGAAACAGTCTCGCGAGCGCGCCTTGGCCGCATTTCGCCGGCTGCCCTCGCGTCAGGAGATGGCCGAACATGAGTGACTTCCTGCACCAGTTTGCCCACACCTTCGCCACGCTGGACAAGCACAACCTGCACCTGCTCGGCCGCCTGTACAGCGAGGACACCGCCTTTGCCGACCCCCTGCATGAAGTCCAGGGCCTGCCAGCGTTGCGGCGTTACTTTGCCGACTTGTACAGCAACGTCAGCGAGCTGCATTTTGACTTCCACGGCTTCGATACCGTGGCCGAAGGCGAGGGCTACCTGCGCTGGACTATGCGTTTTCGTCACCCACGCTTGGCCAGCGGCCAGGTGATCGAGGTGCCAGGCTGTTCTCATTTGATGTGGCACGACAAGGTTTACCGCCATCGCGACTATTTCGATGCCGGCGCCCTGCTCTATGAACATGTCCCCCTACTGGGTCGCGTTATTCGTTGGCTGAAAAGGAGAATGGGATGAGCCTTACACCGCCCCGTCGTTATTGGCTGACCGGCGCCAGCAGTGGTATCGGTGCGTCGCTGGCCGTGGAGTTGCTCGAGAGCGGCGCCCAAGTGGCCCTGAGTTCCCGCACCCAAGGCCCGCTGGATGCCCTCGCCCTTCGATATCCAGGCCAGGTTCTGGTGGTGGCCGGCGACCTGACCAACAGCCAGACCGTGCGCGAGATCGGCGAGCGTATCAGCGAGGTCTGGGGTTCGCTGGACACGGTGATCCTCAACGCCGGCACTTGTGAATACGTCGACGCCCGGCAATTTGACGCCTCGATCATCGAGCACGTGGTGCGTACCAATCTGCTGGCCAGCAGTTATTGCATCGAGGCCGCGCTGCCACTGTTGCGCGCAGGGCGCACCCCGCACCTGGTGGGCGTGGCCAGTGCCGTGACCTACCTGCCCATGCCCCGCGCCGAAGCCTACGGCGCGTCCAAGGCCGGCCTGCGTTACTTGTTCGAATCCCTGCGTATCGGCCTATCGCCGGAAAACATCGATGTCACGGTGATCAGCCCAGGCTTCGTCGACACGCCGCTGACCGAGCGCAATGATTTCCCGATGCCCCTGAGCTGGCCGGCCGACAAAGCCGCGAAACACATTTTCGCCAAGCTGGAAAAACGCCCGCTGGAAATCGCCTTTCCGGCCCTGTTCATTGCCACCTTGTGGCCGCTGTCGAAGCTGCCCAACCGCGCGCAACTGATCATCGGCAAACGCATGCTGCGCAGCCCGCCACCGAAGAAGGACGACCTGTGAAGATCGCCATTATCGGCAGCGGCATCGCCGGGCTGACCAGCGCCTACCTGCTCAGCCGTCGCCACGACATTACGCTGTTCGAGGCCAATGACTGCATTGGCGGGCATACACACACGGCCAACGTGACGGTCGACGGCAAAAACTATGCGGTGGACACGGGCTTCATTGTGTTCAACGACTGGACCTACCCGAACTTCATCCGTCTGCTGGAGCAGATCGGGGTCAGGTTCAAACCCACCGAGATGAGTTTTTCGGTGTGCGACCAAAGCACAGGCTTCGAGTACAACGGCAACAACCTCAACAGCCTGTTTGCCCAGCGCCGCAATATTCTGTCGCCGGGATTCTGGGGCATGTTGCGCGATATCCTGCGCTTCAATCGCCAGGCGCCCCTGGACTTGCAAGAACAGCGCATCAGCGCCGACATGACCCTGGGCGATTACCTCACCGCTGGCGGCTATGGCCCCAGGTTTATCCGGCATTACATCGTGCCGATGGGCGCTGCCATCTGGTCGATGTCCCTGGCCGATATGCTCAAGTTTCCGCTGCAGTTTTTTGTGCGCTTCTTCAAGAACCACGGCTTGCTCTCGGTGAGCAACCGCCCGCAATGGTGCGTGATCGAAGGCGGTTCCAGCTGTTATATCGAGCCGCTGACCCGCAGCTTTCGCGAACAGATACGGCTCAACTGCCCTGTGCATAAGGTGCAACGCAGCGACGAAGGTGTAGTTATCCACAGCCCGGCCGGCAGCGAAACCTTCGACCGCGTGGTATTCGCCTGCCACAGCGATCAGGCCCTGGCCTTGCTCGATGACCCCAGCCAGGCCGAACAGCAGATCCTCGGCGCCCTGCCCTACGCCGAAAACGACGTGGTGCTGCACACCGACACACGCCTGCTGCCCGACCGCAAACTGGCCTGGGCCAGCTGGAACTATCGGCTGACGGGCAACGTGCAACAACAGGCCGCCGTCACCTATGACATGAACATCCTGCAAGGCATCGACAGCGCCACTACCTTTTGCGTCAGCCTCAACCAGACGCCGATGATCAACCCACTGAAGATCCTGGCGCGCTACACCTACGCCCATCCGCAATACAGCCTGGCCGCAGTCGCCGCACAGGCACGCTGGGAAGAATTGAACGGCGTGCGCAATACCTTTTACTGCGGGGCCTACTGGGCCAACGGCTTTCACGAAGACGGCGTGGTCAGCGCTCTGCGCGTGGCCCAGGCGTTTGGGGAAACCCTGTGAACAGCGCCTTGTACAGCGGCTGGATCGCCCATCGCCGGTTTACGCCCAAGGCCCACGCCTTTCGCTACCGCATCGGCCTGTTGTACCTGGACCTCAGCGAAGAGGATGAAGTACTGGGGCTCTCGCCGCTGGCCGGCACGGGTCGCCTGGCCCCCTTCGGCTTTCGCCAACAGGATTACCTGCGTGAATTCACACGCCACGGCATGAGCCTGAGCGATGCCGTGCGCCAGGAAGTCGGCAAGGCCCTGGGGCAAACACCCCAGGGCGCTATCTGCCTGCTGACCCAGGCCCGCAGTTGGGGCCTGGCTTTTAACCCGGTGAGTTTCTTCTACTGCTTCGAGGCTGACGGGCAACTGGCCGCGATCCTGTGTGAAGTGACCAACACCCCATGGCGCGAGCGCTATCACTACGTGCTGCCCGCCCAGACACTGGGCGCCGATGAGCACCAGCATTTCGCCGTGGCCAAGGCCTTCCATGTGTCGCCGTTTTTGCCTCGCGAGCTGGAATACCGCATGAGTTTCAGCCAGCCCGCCGCCAGGCTCGGCGTGCATATGGCCGATTGGCAGGGCACGCAAAAAGTCTTCGACGCCACCTTGAGCCTGGAAAAACAGGCACTGAACCGCGCCAGCCTGCATCGCTATTTGTGGCGCTTTCCCTGGATGACCGCCAAGACCGGCCTTGCGATCTACTGGCAAGCCTTGCGCCTGCTGCTCAAACGCACTCCGATTTTTTCCCACCAGGCCGCCGATGGCGCCTCTCGCACCGCAGTCGGGTATACCAAGGATCGCCACCATGAAATCCCCTAGCTTATCGGTCAAGGCTAACCGCCTGAACGTCAACGGCATGACCGCTGCGCTGTTGCGCAAAGGCGTGTTGCGCCAGCTCAGCCAATTGCGCCACGGCCAGTTGGTGATCATCGAGGATGGCGAGCGGCAAGTCTTCGGCGCACGGGAAGCGCACCTGCTGGGCGAGATCCAGATTCTCGACGCGGCGGTATGGGGGCTGGTAGCGGCCAATGGCTCGATCGGCGCTGGCGAAGCGTTTATCCATGGTTACTGGACCAGCCCCGACCTCACCGCCGTCGTGCGGGTGATGGTCAGCAACCTGGAGGTGCTCGACGCCATGGAAGGCGGGCTGGCACGCCTGGCGCGGCCGTTCACTCAGGGCCTGCACTGGCTCAACCGCAACACACGCAAAGGCTCGCAAAAAAACATCGCCGCCCATTACGACCTGGGCAACGACCTGTTCGAAGAATTTCTCGACCCCACCATGATGTACTCGGCCGCGCAATTCCTGACCCCCGATGACACCCTGGAACAGGCACAACTGAACAAATTAGCACGCATCTGCCAGAAACTGGCGCTCAAGCCCAGCGACCATCTGCTGGAAATCGGTACCGGCTGGGGCAGCATGGCGTTGTATGCGGCGCAGCATTACGGCTGCCGGGTCACCACCACGACCCTGTCCAAGGAACAGTTCGCCTACACCGCGCAGCGTATCCAGGCGGCGGGCCTGCAAGATCGTGTGACCGTGCTGCTGAGCGATTACCGCGACCTCACCGGTGAGTACGACAAGCTGGTGTCGATCGAAATGATTGAAGCGGTGGGCCATCGTTTCCTGCCCACCTATTTCAAACAATGTGCCCAGCTGCTCAAGCCCGACGGCCTGATGCTGCTGCAAGCCATCACTATTCGTGAACAACGCTTTGAGCAGGCCAAACGCAGCGTCGACTTTATCCAGCGCTACATCTTCCCTGGTGGCGCGCTGCCCTGTGTACAAAACATGCTGCAGATCGTCAGCCGTGACACCGACATGAACCTGCTGCACATGGAAGACTTCGGCCTGCACTACGCCCGCACCCTGCGCCTGTGGCATGAAAACTTTCGCCGCGCCCATGGCCGTCTTGCCGAACTCGGTTATGACGAATACTTCCTGCGCCTGTGGGAGTTTTACCTGTGCTACTGCGAAGGTGGCTTTATGGAGCGCACCATCGGCACCGCGCAGTTGCTGCTGGCCAAACCGGCGGCCATCAATCCGCCGCTGCTTGGGCGTTTCAGTGCTTAAATCCCTGGCCAACACCGTGCTGTTTCAGTGCGGCTGGTTTGCCTGCGTGCTCGGCGGCGATAGCCGTTGGCTGCTGATCGGCATCGCGGTACTGGGCGCACACTTGCTGTGGATAAGCTCTTGGGCAAGAGAGGGGCAAGTGATTCTGGCCGTGACGGTGCTGGGAACACTGGTCGATACGGCACTGCGTGGGCTCGGCGTGTTTGAGTTCAATACGCCGGGGCCACTGATTCCGCTGTGGCTGATACTGTTATGGGCCTTGCTGGCCACCACCTTGCGCCATTGCCTGGCCTGGAGCGCACGGCCCTGGTGGCTCGCCAGCCTGCTAGGCGCGGTGGGCGGGCCGTTGTCTTATTACGCCGGCAGTCAATTGGCAGGCGTGAGTTTTGCGTACGGCACCGCCCCAACACTGATCGGCCTGGCGCTGTTATGGGCCATGCTCTTTCCGCTGTTACACGGGGTTGCGCAGAGGCTGGAACACTGACGCCCGTCCGAGCATTCATACGCATCTGACGCACTTGCCTTACACTGCGCGCCTATGACCAACATCCCTCACATTCAAATCACCGAACCCGTCACGTGCTCGACGTGCGCGGCTTGTTGCTGCCAGCTGGAAGTCATGCTGATCACCGACACCGGCGTGCCACAACGCTTTATCGATACCGACGATTGGGGGGGTGAGGTGATGATGCGCCTGGACGACGGCTGGTGCGCAGCGCTGGACCGCGACACGATGATGTGCACGATCTATGAGCTTCGGCCGTTGATTTGCCGGGAGTTCGAGATGGGGGCGCCGGAATGCCTTGAAGAGCGTGAAGGCATTACCACGGCCTACCGCTGATTCTGTAGGAGCGAGCTTGCTCGCGAAAAACCTGAGAACGCCGCGTTAAACCTGATTCGCTGCGTTATCGTTGAGGTTCTTCGCGAGCAAGCTCGCTCCTACAGTGCATTACAGCGGCATGGTGTAGTGCAGCGAGTAACTCTCTACACCATCGTTATTGCTGCTAATGCCGGCGTTGGAATAATGCGTGGCACGAATGCCCACTTCATGCCCGCCGTTGAACCGCAGGCCGAAACCCAGGCGGTCTTCGAACTGGAAGGACTGGCCGATGTTGTTGTCTTCCAGCCGAGTGCGAGAGAACAACGCCACGCCGATACCGGCTTCGATGTAGGGTTTGACCGACTCGCCGGCAAACTCATACACAAACACCGGCGAGAACGACAGGCTGCTGGCGCCCGCACGATCATCCCCTTCCCAATAGGTATAGGCGCCGCTCCAGTAGCCGGTCAGTCGGCCGACATTGCTCTGCATCCAGCTCTTGTCCCAATCGGAGGTCAGGCCCAGGCGGTAGGTCAGCGTCGAATCGCTGGTGCTCCCCAAGCCGAACTCCAGGCCGGCGGCCTGGGCTGAAACAGAGTGTCCCAACATAGCGGCCGCAATCGCAGCCAAACAGAACAAGCGCTTCATGTGAAACATCCTTTGCAAACGAGATAATTTGGTTGTGTACAGGCTAACGGGCTATAGAAGCCGACGCATAGCCAGAAGTTCAGCTTTTTTCAGGCTGATTTCACGAAATTTTCACGAGCCAAAGCTTCGCACAACTCCAGGATGTTTCCAAAGTGCCGGTAGGATGTTTCTTAGGTGACACAGATCGCCGCTGGTCCAGAACTGTGCAGGTTCAGGTTCGCCAATGGCCAGCAGGTCGCGCTCACCCAGCAAGCGCTTGAGCTGGCGCGCCACGGCGGCGCCGGTATCAATGAGGATGATGCTGGGGGGCAGCATCTGCGCCAGGAGTGGCTTGAGGAAGGGATAATGAGTGCAACCCAGGATGATGGTGTCGCAACCGGCGCTAAGCAGCGGCTCAATATAGCCTTGCAGCAGGGAGTGCAAGGCGGGGCTGTTGAGGTCGCCGGCTTCAATCAGCTCCACCAGGCCCGGGCACGGCTGGGTAATCACCCGCACATCGGTGGCAAAACGGTCGAGCAAGGCGGCGAACTTGGCGCTTTGCAGTGTGCCCGTAGTGGCGAGCACACCCACCACACCACTGCGCGTGGCCGCGGCAGCAGGTTTGACCGCAGGCTCCATGCCTACCAGCGGCCAGTCGGGGTAGTCCTGGCGCAAATCGGCCACCGCGGCGACCGTCGCCGTGTTGCAGGCAATCACAAAGGCCTTGGCGCCCCGCTCGCGGAAAAACTCAGCGACCGAGCGAGAACGTTCAAGAATGAACGCCGGCGTTTTCTCACCATAGGGAATGTGCCCGCAGTCCGCCACGTACAGCAGTGACTCGTGGGGCAACAACTGCTGGATTTCTTCCAGCACCGTCAAGCCGCCGATACCGGAATCGAACACACCAACAGGCGCGCCCTTAACCATGCTTTGCCCCGCAGACGCTGCAGCCTGGGTCACGCTTGACGCGCAACTCGCGAAAACGCGTGGTCAGCGCATCGATCAACAACAGGCGCCCTACCAACGACTCACCAAAACCGGCCAGCAGCTTCAAGGCTTCCAGCGCTTGCAGGCTGCCAACCACACCGACCAACGGCCCGACAACGCCGGCTTCGCTGCAGGTCAGTTCAGTGTCGCTGCCGTGCCCATACAAACAGTGGTAGCAGGGACTGTCAGCGCGGCGGGGGTCGAATACCGACAATTGCCCCTCAAGGCGAATGGCCGCGCCACTGACCAACGGTTTGCCGGCGGCAACGCAGGCTACGTTGACCGCCTCGCGGGTAGAGAAGTTATCGCTGCAATCGAGCACCAGATCCACTGCGTTGACCGCAGCAGCCAGCGAGTCGGCATCCAGCGCAGCACGATGGGCGACCAGGGCGACTTCAGGGTTGATCGCTCTCAGGCGCCCCATGGCCGAATCGACCTTGGTCTGCCCCACGCTGTTAGTGTCATGGATGATCTGGCGTTGCAGGTTGGTCAAATCGACCGTATCGAAATCCGCCAGGTGCAATTCGCCCACCCCAGCAGCGGCCAGGTAAAGCGCCACCGGAGCGCCCAGGCCACCCAGGCCGACGATCAACGCGCGGCTCTGTTTCAGGCGTAATTGACCATCAATGTCGACATGCTGCAACAGAATCTGCCGGCTATAGCGCAACAGCTCCTGATCGGTCAGCACGGGCGGCGCCCCAAGGTGATGCGTTCGTGACCGCCAAGGTCGATGCAACTGTGTACGCCGTCAAAGCCTTGGTTGAGTAACAAATCGCGCACGACCTGGGCCTGGTCGTAACCGTGTTCGAGCAACAGCCAGCCTCCGTCGTTCAGGTGGCCGGGAGACTCTTGGATGATCAGGCGCAAGTCGTCCAGGCCATCGTGCCCCGCCACCAGCGCACTGGCCGGTTCGAAGCGCACATCGCCGGCCACCAGGTGCGGGTCATTGTCGGCAATGTAGGGCGGGTTGCTGATGATCAGGTCGAAGCGCTGGCCTTGCAGGGCGCTGAACCAGTGGCTGTTGAGCACCGTGGCGTTAGTGAGGTGCAGGCGTTGACGATTGCGCTCGGCCAGGGCCACGGCCTCCAGCACACGGTCGACCGCCGTGACCTGCCAGGCCGGACGTTCGCTGGCCAAGGCCAAGGCGATGGCGCCGCTACCGGTGCCCAGGTCCAGGACCTGGGCGGGCGTGGCGGGCAGCAATTCCAGGGCAGCTTCCACCAGCAACTCAGTTTCCGGGCGGGGGATCAAAGTGTGCGGTGCCACTTCCAGGTCGAGTTTCCAGAAGCCTTGCTGGCCGAGGATATAGGCCACCGGCTCGCCGCTGCGGCGGCGCTGCAGGTAGCCGGAAAAGGTCAGCGCGTCTTCGCTGCTGACGATCTTTTCCGGCCAGGTATGCAGATAGCTGCGTGATTTGCCCAGGGCAGCGGCCAGCAGCAACTCCACGTCCAGGCGCGCCGTCGGCGAGTCGGGCAGGTCAGCGGCGCGCAGCAGGCTGGCGATGATGGTCATTTAGTCACCTATCGCTGCCAGTTGGTCGGCCTGGTATTCGGCGAGCAACGGCTCGATCACCGCATCCACGCCCCCGGCGAGAATTTCGTCGAGGGAATACAGGGTGAGGTTGACCCGATGGTCCGTGACCCGGCCCTGGGCAAAGTTGTAGGTACGGATACGCTCGGAGCGGTCGCCGGAGCCCACCAGCAGCTTGCGTTCGCTGGCAATTGCGTTGGCCGCGGCGCTGGTCTGCTGGTCGTTCAACTTGGCCGACAACCAGGACATGGCCCGCGCACGGTTCTTGTGCTGGGAACGTTCTTCCTGGCACTCCACCACAATGCCCGACGGCAAGTGTGTGATACGGATCGCCGAGTCGGTCTTGTTAACGTGCTGGCCACCCGCGCCGGATGAGCGGTAAGTGTCGACACGCAAATCCGCCGGGTTGATCTCGATGGCTTCCTGTTCGTCCGGCTCAGGCAACACCGCGACGGTGCACGCCGAGGTGTGGATACGGCCTTGGGATTCGGTCGCAGGCACCCGTTGCACGCGGTGCGCCCCGGATTCGAACTTCAGCTTGCCGTAGACGTTGTCGCCTTCAACCCGGGCGATGACTTCTTTATAGCCACCGTGCTCGCCCTCGTTCTCGGAGAGGATCTCCACGCGCCAGCCGCGACGCTCGGCATAGCGCGAATACATGCGGAACAGGTCACCGGAAAAAATCGCCGCCTCGTCGCCACCGGTACCAGCGCGGATTTCGAGGAAAACGTTGCGTCCGTCGTTAGGGTCCTTGGGCAGCAGCATGCGTTGCAGGTCACCCTCAAGCTCAGCGAGTTTTTCCTTGGCTTCGCGGACTTCTTCCACGGCCATTTCGCGCATGTCCGGGTCGCTGTCCTTGAGCAGGGCCTGGGCGCCTTCGAGGTCGGCCTGGACTTTCAGCAGGTGTTTATAAGTGGCCACAATGGGCTCAACTTCGGCGTATTCCTTGGAATAAGCACGGAATTTGGTTTGATCGGAAATGACCTCGCCATCGCCGAGCAAGGCGGTCAGTTCTTCGAAACGGTCCTGGAGCACGTCCAGTTTATTGAGCAGTGACGCTTTCATTGCGGTTTTTTATCCGAAGAGCTGTCTGACGCGCCCTCACCGAGGGCAAAGAGTTCCTGGGCCATGGCCAGCGCATCGAGGCGGCCTTCGGCGGTAAGCTTTTTCAACTGGACGCTAGGAGCGTGGAGCAGTTTGTTGGTCAGGCCACGGGCCAATTGCATCAGCACTTCCTCGGCGCCGCTGCCGTTGGCCAGCATGCGCTGGGCCTTGAGCAACTCTTCATCACGCAGGCGTTCACCCTGCTGACGATACGCCTTGAGCACATCCACTGCCGCCAGCTCACGCAGGCGCACCATGAAATCTTCGGCGCCGGTGCTGACCATTTCCTCGGCGGCCTGGGCGGCACCCTGACGACTCTTGAGGTTTTCAGCGACCACTTCATGCAGATCATCGACGCTATAAAGGTAAACGTCGTCCAACTCGCCGACTTCGGGCTCGATATCCCGTGGAACGGCGATATCTACCATGAAGATCGGCTTGTGCTTGCGCAGCTTCAACGCGCTCTCGACCGCGCCCTTGCCCAGAATCGGCAATTGGCTGGCGGTAGAACTGATGACGATATCACTGCGCACCAGTTCAGCGGGAATGTCCGACAGCAGCACCGCATGGGCACCGAACTGCTCGGCCAGAATGCTGGCGCGCTCCAGGGTGCGGTTGGCGACCACGATGCGCTTCACGCCAAGATCGTGCAGGTGACGGGCCACCAGGGTGATGGTTTCACCAGCGCCGATCAGCAGGGCCTGGCTGCGCTGCAAGTCGCTGAAAATCTGCTTGGCCAGGCTCACTGCGGCAAAGGCCACGGACACCGGGTTTTCGCCGATGGCCGTATCGGTACGCACTTGCTTGGCGGAATTAAAGGTGGCCTGGAACAGGCGGCCCAGCAATGGGCCGACGGTGCCGGCCTCACGCGCCACGGCGTAGGCAGACTTCATCTGGCCGAGAATCTGCGGTTCACCCAACACCAGCGAGTCGAGACCGGCCGCCACGCGCATCATGTGACGAACTGCCGCATCCTCTTCATGCACATAAGCGCTGGCACGCAGGTCATCGAGGCTCAAATGGTGATAATCGGCCAGCCAGCGCAGCACCACATCCGCCGAGAGATGTTCCTGCTCTATATAGAGCTCGCTGCGATTGCAGGTCGAAAGGATCGCAGCTTCGCGGCTGTCGGTAAGCCGGCAGAGCTGCTGCAAGGCCTCAACCAACTGCTCTGGCGTAAACGCCACGCGCTCGCGCACGTCTACGGAGGCAGTCTTGTGGTTAATACCGAGTGCGAGGAAGGCCATTCAATATCGCTGATGATGTCGGGAAGCCGACAATTGTCCTACTTCGAAAGATTCAGAACAACCACCGTCGTCTATTGTCCCTATACCTTATGCCTATCAATGCACTTTTGCAGGAGCGAGCTTGCTCGCGAAAATCGTCAACGATAACGCGGCAAGCCGGGCGCCCAGCGGCGCTCTCAGGTTTTTCGCCAGCAAGCTCGCTCCTACAAAGGAAAGGCAAAAGGCAGCAATAGTCGTATTCCGAGTGCCCCGGTTATGTTTGGCCGAAGGCTTGTGTCATGATGATCCGACCGCAGGTTAGTCGTCCTCTTCCTATATGAATAGATCTTCCGCGTTGCTCCTCGCTTTTGTCTTCCTCAGCGGCTGCCAGGCCATGGCACCCGTGTCGCCGGACGCTACGTCGCCGGTGGAAGACAGCACTCCCGCCCCTGAAAAACCCAAGGTTTATTCCTCGTTCAGTGAAGAAACGATCTACAGCCTGCTGACAGCTGAGCTGGCCGGCCAACGCAATCGCTTTGATATTGCGCTGGATAATTACGTGACCCAGGCCATCAACACCCAGGACCCGGGGATTTCCGAGCGAGCGTTTCGCATCGCCGAATACCTGGGCGCCGACCAGGCAGCGCTGGACACCTCGCTGATCTGGGCCAAAAATGCCCCGGATGATCTGGAAGCCCAGCGCGCCGCAGCCGTGCAACTGGCGCGTGCCGGGCGCTATGACGACTCCATGGTTTATATGGAGAAGGTTCTGCAGGGCAAAGGCGACACACATTTTGACTTTCTTGCGCTGTCGGCCGCCGACACCGACCAGGACACGCGCAACGGCCTGATGAAGAGTTTCGATCGCCTGCTGCAAAAGCACCCGAAGAACAGCCAGTTGATTTTCGGCAAGGCCCTGCTGCTGCAACAGGACGATGAAGCCGACGCCGCGCTCAAGCTGCTGGAGCAGAACCCGCCGGAAGAAGGTGAAATCGCGCCCATCCTGTTGCGTGCACGCCTGCTGCAAAGCCTTAACCGCGGCAAGGAAGCGATTCCGCTGCTGGAAAAAAGCATCAAGAAATACCCCGGCGACAAGCGCCTGCTCCTGACCTATGCACGTATGCTGGTTGAGCAGGACCGTATGGAAGACGCCAAAGTGCAGTTCGCCAACCTGGTCCAGCAATACCCGGACGACGACGAACTGCGTTATTCCCTGGCATTGGTGTGCCTGGAAGCCAAAGCCTGGGACGAGGCCAAGGGCTACCTGCAAGAGCTGATCGAACGTGACAGCCACGTGGACTCGGCGCACCTGAACCTGGGCCGCATCGCTGAAGAGCGCAACAACCCCCAGGCGGCCCTGCTTGAATACGCCCAGGTCGGCCCCGGCAATGATTATCTGCCAGCGCAATTGCGCCAGGCCGATATCCTGATGAGCAACGGCCGCACCGACGAAGCGGAAAAACGCCTGGCCGCGGCCCGCGATGCCGAGCCGGATTACGCCATCCAGCTGTACCTGATCCAGGCCGAGACCTTATCGGCCAACAAACAGGGCGAACGCGCCTGGAAACTGTTGCAACAGGCGTTGCTGCAATACCCCGACGATTTGAACCTGCTGTACACCCGCGCCATGCAGGCAGAAAAACGCAATGACCTGGCGCAGTTGGAAAAAGACCTGCGGCTGATCATCAAGCGCGACCCGGACAACGCCATGGCACTTAACGCCCTGGGCTACACCTTGTCCGACCGCACCACGCGCTACGCCGAAGCCAAGGCGCTGATCGAACAAGCCCATGCGCTCAACCCGGAAGACCCTGCCGTGCTCGACAGTCTGGGCTGGGTGAATTACCGCCTGGGCAACCTCGACGAGGCCGAGCGCTTGCTGCGCCAGGCCCTGGAGCGTTTCCCGGACCAGGAAGTTGCCGCACACTTGGGCGAAGTGCTCTGGGCCAATGGCAAGCAGCGCGAAGCCCGACAAATCTGGGAAAAATTCCTCAAGGAACAACCCGACAGCCCCATCCTGCGCAGCACCATCAAGCGCCTGACCGGATCCGAGACCCTTTAAATTTATGTTCTTGCGCCACGTTATCGTTTTCAGCTTCATCGCCCTGCTCGCCGGTTGCGCGGGTATTGGCAGCCGTGAATCCGTTGAAGGCCAGGGCAACCCGGCACAATGGAAACAACACAAGGACCAGCTCAGCAGCATTGATGGCTGGCAGATCGAAGGCAAGGTCGGGGTGCGTGCGCCGAAAGACTCTGGCAGCGGCACGCTGTTCTGGCTGCAGCGCCAGGACTATTACGACATTCGCCTCTCGGGCCCCCTGGGCCGTGGCGCGGCCCGCCTGACTGGCAGGCCAGGGCAAGTGAGCCTGGAAGTGGCCAACCAAGGCCGCTACGAGGCAACCTCCCCGGAAGAACTGCTGGAGCAGCAGATTGGCTGGAAGTTGCCCGTCTCGCATCTGGTCTGGTGGGTGCGCGGCTTGCCGGCGCCTGACAGCAAGAGCCGTCTGAGCCTCAATGGCGACAGCCGCCTCGCCACCCTGGAGCAGGATGGCTGGCAGGTCGAATATTTGAGCTACGTGGAGCAAAGCGGCTATTGGCTGCCCGAACGTATCAAGCTGCATGGCACCGACCTTGATGTCACGCTGGTGATCAAGGACTGGCAACCGCGCAAGCTGGGGCAATAACGTGTCCGTACAAAAATTGACCCTGCCCTCCCCGGCCAAGCTCAACCTGATGCTGCACATCCTTGGCCGCCGTGAAGATGGCTACCACGAGTTGCAGACGCTGTTTCAGTTTCTCGACTACGGCGATGAGCTCACCTTTGCCGTGCGTGACGATGGCGTGGTTCAGTTGCACACCGAATTCGACGGTGTGCCCCACGACAGCAATCTGATTGTGCGGGCGGCCAAAAAACTTCAGGAACAATCCGGCTGCCCACTTGGCATTGATATCTGGATCGACAAAATCCTGCCCATGGGCGGTGGTATCGGTGGCGGCAGCTCAAATGCCGCGACCACTTTGTTGGGCCTCAATCACTTATGGCAACTGGGCTGGGACCACGATCGCCTTGCTGCGCTGGGCCTCACGCTGGGCGCCGACGTCCCGGTTTTCGTGCGGGGGCACGCCGCATTTGCTGAAGGCGTCGGGGAAAAACTCACCCCTGTAGAGCCCGAAGAACCTTGGTATGTCGTGTTGGTGCCGCAAGTATCTGTAAGTACAGCAGAAATTTTTTCAGATCCGTTGTTGACACGTAACTCTTCTCCCATTAAAGTGCGCCCCGTTCCCAAGGGAAACAGTCGAAATGACTGCTTACCGGTTGTAGCAAGGCGTTATCCAGAGGTACGTAACGCTTTGAATTTGTTAGGTAAATTTACCGAAGCAAAATTAACCGGAACTGGAAGTTGTGTGTTTGGGGGCTTCCCAAGCAAAGCTGAAGCTGATAAAGTCTCGGCCCTTCTTACAGAGACCCTTACAGGGTTTGTAGCAAAAGGAAGCAACGTTTCGATGTTGCATCGCAAGCTGCAAAGTCTGCTCTAAAAGGAACCGAGTGTTAGGCACTCGTTGCAACAGATACAGGGGCGTCGCCAAGCGGTAAGGCAGCAGGTTTTGATCCTGCCATGCGTTGGTTCGAATCCAGCCGCCCCTGCCATTTTCTAATACTCATCCAGGTTACCCTCAGCCTCTAGGTACTGCGCGTGTCCAAGATGATGGTCTTTACGGGGAATGCCAACCCCGATTTGGCTCGACGTGTCGTACGTCAGCTGCATATCCCTCTCGGTGACATCTCTGTCGGTAAATTCTCCGACGGCGAAATTACAGCCGAGATCAATGAAAATGTCCGCGGTAAAGACGTCTTCATTATTCAGCCGACCTGCGCTCCGACCAACGATAACCTGATGGAACTCGTCGTGATGGCTGATGCCTTCCGCCGCTCCTCAGCGACTCGAATCACAGCTGTAATCCCTTACTTTGGTTATGCCCGTCAGGATCGCCGTCCGCGCTCCGCACGTGTAGCTATCAGCGCGAAAGTCGTTGCTGACATGCTGACCGTGGTAGGTATCGACCGTGTGCTCACGGTTGACCTGCACGCTGACCAAATCCAGGGGTTCTTCGATATTCCAGTAGATAACATCTACGGCTCCCCCGTCCTGGTGGATGACATCGAAGACCAGCGCTTTGAAAACCTGATGATCGTGTCCCCGGACATTGGTGGCGTCGTGCGTGCACGGGCTGTTGCCAAATCCCTGGGCGTGGACCTCGGGATCATCGACAAACGCCGTGAGAAAGCCAATCACTCTGAAGTGATGCATATCATCGGTGATGTCGAAGGGCGCACCTGTATTCTGGTTGATGACATGGTCGACACCGCCGGCACCCTGTGCCACGCGGCGAAAGCCTTGAAAGAGCACGGTGCAGCAAAAGTCTTCGCCTACTGCACACACCCTGTGCTGTCGGGCCGAGCGATCGAGAACATCGAGAACTCCGTGCTGGACGAACTGGTGGTGACCAACACCATCCCGTTGTCCGCCGCAGCTCAAGCCTGTGCACGTATCCGCCAACTGGATATTGCACCGGTCGTTGCCGAAGCGGTTCGCCGCATCAGCAATGAAGAATCGATCAGCGCGATGTTCCGTTAAGGGTCAAACCAACGGATCACCTCACTGACGAAAAGCGCCCCGCCCCAGCATTCCGCTGGGGCGGGGCTTTTTTGCCCATATCGAGTTCGGCGCTGGTCGCAAACGCCCCTCGATGATGGCTATTTTGGAGATACAACATGAACGAATTTACTCTGAACGCCCAAGCGCGTACTGACCTGGGGAAAGGTGCGAGCCGCCGCCTGCGTCACGCCGCCAACATCCCAGCCGTTGTCTACGGTGGTAACAAGCCTGCTGAATCCGTGACCATCCTGGCCAAGGAAATCGCCAAGCTGTTCGAAAACGAAGCTGCCTACAGCCACGTTATCGAGCTGAACGTCGACGGCGCCAAGCAGAACGTCATCGTTAAAGCAATGCAGCGTCACCCTTCCAAGCAGTTCATCATGCACGCTGACTTCGTTCGCGTTGTAGCTGGCCAGAAACTGACCGCCATCGTGCCTGTGCACTTTGTGGGTGAAGAAGCTCCGGTCAAGAAAGGCGGCGAGATCTCTCACGTCCTGAACGAAATCGAAGTGACCTGCCTGCCGAAAGACCTGCCTGAGTTCATCGAAGTCGACCTGTCGGCTCTGGAAATCGGCGCCATCGTTCACCTGTCCGACCTCAAGGCCCCTAAAGGCGTTGAGTTTGTTGCACTGGCTCACGGTGATGACAAAGCTGTTGCCAACGTTCACGCTCCACGCGTTGCTCCAGAAGAAGCTGAAGAAGGCGCTGCAGAGTAATTCACTCTGTATTGCCGGAGCTTGAGGAAACATCGCGGACCGAAACGTAGCGAGAAAGCGGGCGATAACGCGGCGTTTACTCTTGAGTAAATGATGTAGTGTCGTCCACTTTCGCCGCATCTGGGTACGGCGATGTTATCCACAACTCCAAAGGAAGGGCCCCTGTCGTGACTGCCATTAAACTGATCGTTGGCCTGGGAAATCCAGGCGCCGAATACGAACAGACCCGGCATAACGCGGGGGCCCTTTTTGTTGAGCGTATCGCCCACGCCCAAGGCATCAATCTGGTGGTCGATCGCAAATATTTTGGCCTGACCGGGCGCTTCTCGCATCAGGGTCAGGATGTTCGTCTGTTGATTCCCACCACCTACATGAACCGCAGCGGCCAGGCTGTCGCGGCGCTTGCGGGCTTCTTCCGGATCAAACCCGAAGAAATCCTGGTGGCCCATGACGAACTGGACCTGCCACCCGGCGTAGCCAAGCTCAAGCTCGGCGGCGGGCATGGTGGGCACAATGGCCTGCGTGACATCATCGCGCAGTTGGGCAATCAGAATAATTTTTACCGTCTGCGGCTCGGCATTGGCCACCCAGGCGTTGCCAGTATGGTTTCAAATTTCGTCCTGGGTCGTGCGCCACGCGCCGAACAGGAAAAACTCGATGCCAGCATCGATTTTGCCCTCGGCGTGCTGCCGGATATCTTCGCCGGTGAATGGAACCGTGCGATGAAAAACCTGCACAGCCAGAAGGCTTGACTCTTATCCGAGGGGAAACACCATGGGATTCAATTGCGGCATCGTCGGCCTGCCCAACGTCGGCAAGTCCACCCTGTTCAACGCCCTGACCAAGTCCGGTATTGCGGCGGAGAACTTCCCCTTCTGCACCATCGAACCCAACAGCGGCATCGTACCAATGCCGGACCCGCGTCTTGACGCACTGGCGGCCATCGTCAATCCCAAGCGCATCCTGCCGACCACCATGGAGTTCGTCGACATCGCGGGCCTCGTCGCCGGCGCCTCGAAAGGTGAAGGCCTGGGCAACAAGTTCCTGGCCAACATCCGCGAAACCGATGCTATCGCCCACGTGGTCCGCTGCTTTGAAGACGAGAACGTGATTCACGTCTCCAACAGCGTAGACCCCAAGCGCGACATCGAGATCATCGACCTGGAACTGATCTTCGCCGACCTCGACAGCTGCGAAAAGCAACTGCAGAAAGTCGCGCGTAACGCCAAGGGCGGCGACAAGGATGCAGTGGTCCAGAAGGGCCTGCTGGAGCAGTTGATCGCGCACTTTACCGAAGGCAAACCGGCGCGCAGCCTGATGAAGAATATGGGGGCCGATGAGAAGGCCGTGATCAAGGGCTTCCACCTGCTGACCACCAAGCCTGTGATGTACATCGCCAACGTTGCCGAAGACGGCTTCGAGAACAACCCGCTGCTCGACGTGGTCAAGGCCATTGCCGACGAAGAAGGCGCCATCGTTGTTCCGGTATGCAACAAGATCGAAGCGGAAATCGCCGAGCTCGATGACGGCGAAGAAAAGGACATGTTCCTCGAGGCCCTGGGCCTGGAAGAGCCTGGCCTGAACCGCGTAATCCGCGCCGGCTACGAAATGCTCAACCTGCAGACCTACTTCACCGCCGGTGTCGAAGAAGTCCGCGCCTGGACCGTCAAGGTCGGTGCTACCGCGCCACAGGCGGCTGGCGTGATCCACACCGACTTTGAGAAAGGCTTTATCCGCGCTGAGGTGATCGCTTACAACGACTTCATCCAGTTCAAGGGTGAAGCCGGTGCCAAGGAAGCCGGTAAGTGGCGCCTGGAAGGTAAGGATTACATTGTCAAAGATGGCGATGTGATGCACTTCCGTTTCAACGTGTAAGCGTTAGCTGAACCTCTGCCCGATACAAAAAAACCGACGCATTGCGTCGGTTTTTTATTGCCTCCTGTTTCTACCTGCCACCCAACTAAAAGCCCCACACCTAGAAAACTTAATCACTCATAACCCTTGATCGATTTAAACGATGAATCCTTCAAGCCTTAAGTCTTCTCCTACACTAAAGATTCAACAACCATCAAGAATGCACTTGAACAATACAGCGCCCTGACATAGTTAATATTTGACACGCTCTCGCGCAGTATTTTCATACTAATAAGCACGATGACATTTTTGATTATTTGCGCTCTACTGACCGCACGCCAACAGCGTTCTATCAACAGTGAAGTGATAGCGATAGTGGAGCACCCTGACTATGTCAGCCTCTTACAAGACAACAAATGAGACATACTTCCCTTCTGTTGAAACCTTGGATATCGAACGTACGCTCAAGAGTACCGCAGCGCTCGATATCGATATTTTGTTGTTGGGGGAGACGGGTACTGGCAAGGATACCCTGGCCCAACGAATCCATCGTTTGTCGGGGCGACGAGGTCATTTTGTCGCAGTGAACTGCGCCGCCATCCCGGAAAGCCTCGCAGAGAGCCAACTGTTCGGCGTCAACAGCGGCGCCTATACAGGAGCAGTGCAATCACGTGCGGGTTTTATCGAAACCGCACACCTGGGCACCTTGTATCTGGATGAAATCGACAGCATGCCGCTTTCCATGCAGGCCAAACTGCTACGTGTGCTGGAGTCACGTGGCGTCGAACGCCTGGGCTCAACCCGGTTTATCCCGGTGGACATGCGAGTCATCGCCTCTGCGCAACAATCCCTGCATGAGATGGTCGAGCAGGGAAAGTTCAGGCGCGACCTGTATTTCCGCCTGAACGTCGTAAATATCAATCTGCCTGCGCCGCGCAATCGCCGTGACCGAATCGTCCCGTTGTTCCTGAATATGATTCAAGAGGAAGCCGAGCACTATAAGTGTCTCGCCCCCAACCCTTGCAGCGAGCTCGTCCAACAGTTGCTGTGCCATCCATGGCTGGGGAATGTGCGTGAACTGCGCTCGACTGCCAAACGTTTCGTGCTGGGTCTGGCGCCATTATCAAGCTCGCCCTCGAACGCTACAAACCAACCCACCAACCTGAAAGAACGCCTGCAACAAATCGAGAAAGCTCTGATTGAAGAGTCGCTGCGGCGTCATACCTACTGTGTGGACGAAGTGGCTGTAGAGTTGGGCATGGCAAAGAGAACGCTTTACTACCGAATGAAACAACTAGATATACAGTAGCCCGCTGCTCAGCCCACACCGAAGACACCTTAGACACACCCTTTAAGTAAAAGCGGGAACCATATTCGAGCCTGAACCACACAAGGATGAGCCTGATATATTTAGTGCCTATCGGCAGCAACACTATTGCAACTACGAATCACGGCTCAAATGTCATTTCTTAGATAGCGGAGCATCACTATGAGTATTTCTGGCATCAACCCGCAAAGCTACCACCCCCCGGTCACCGGTGGCGAAAACGCAGACCTTAAGGCAGAAAGGAAGCAACTGCTTCGCGAATCCATGAAAGAAAGCAATGAGGCGTTCAGGATCAGTGAGCAGAAAAAGAACAACGACGCGCTGCGTTAAATAGCTTCACCGCCCTTGGTCATCAAAGGGCGGGTTTCCCCTTAGAGGTCCATATGCAAATAGAAGAAGTCGACGTATTACGCGAATATCAAAACGGCCTTACAGCCCACAGGTCCCCTACCCAACCTACGCACCACAGCGAAGATGCGAGCTTTTTCAGCGCGTTATTGGCCCCCTCGATGCAACGGGTTACCGCCACGCCATCCGCGAACGCACTGACCGACGCTTTGCAGTATTTGGACAAGGCTAAAAGTGGTATGAGTCGAGGTCTCAAGGACTTCAACAATGAGTTCAAAGAAAAAAATCGGCTCAACTACACCCCCAATCTTTCAGACTCCATTCTACTGACCCAAACCCTGGTGAAGTGCGTCGGCAAGGGCGCGCAATGCCTAGAAAAAATCAGCAACCTGCAGTAGGAAAAAATGACTCGTTTTCTATCCGTCGGATTAGTTTTCTCGCTGGCGCTGATGCTGGGCGGCTGCGGCGAAAGTGTCGAACTGCATCGCCAACTCTCCGAGCAGGATGCCAATGAGGTCATCGCGGAACTGGCTGACAAACACATACGCGCACAAAAAGTGCCTGCCAAGGACGGCGTCGTGGTGCGTGTCAATGCAGCCGATATCAGCCGCGCCGTTCGCACACTGGAAGCGGTCGGATTGCCCAAGGTCGCCCGTGCCACGATGGGGGACACCTTCCGCAAGGAGGGCGTCATCTCTACGCCACTGGAAGAGCGTGCCCGGTATATCTATGCCCTGTCCCAGGAGTTGGAGGCGACCCTGTCAAACATCGATGGGGTCATCGTCGCTCGTGTGCACGTGGTGCTGCCCGAACGCGTGGCTCCCGGTGAGCCCGTCCAACCCGCCTCCGCCTCAGTGTTCATCAAACATGACCCACGACTGGAGCCCGACAGCATCCGCGCGCGCGTACGCAGGATGGTATCCAGTAGTATTCCTGGCATGACCACTGCACTGGATAACGCGCAGAAGCTCACGGTGGTTTTTGTACCGGCAACGGCTTACCAGGAACAACAACGCCTGAGCTACTTCGGTCCGTTCCTGATCCCTGAGGAAGACGTCGGTTTTTGGCGTACCGCTATGAGCGCTCTGGTTATCGGCGCGATACTGACACTCGCCTTGGCGCTGTTCTGGCGCATACGAAGCCAACGATCCAGGCAGGAACCTGTCGCCCCAGCGCCTCTAGCGAATGAGTGATCATCTGGCCTGGGCCCAATGGTGGGCCAGTCCGTGGCAGTTTTCGCACCCGGACGCGACCAGCGCTCACGCCTACCACGCAGTACCCGCCTTGTGCCGCAGCCAACCCGCGCTGGCGTGCGCAGCGTTGGGCATCGAGCCATGCCTGCCTCCCCCTCCCTGTGCAACGGTGCTTGGTTTGGCCCTGGCTTCACGGGAGCAGTTCGATCTGGCGATAGCACTGCTGGAGCTTACGTGCCATCCCAACCTCGACAGCCCCTTGTGCGATGAACACCGCAAGTGGTGTGAGCGCCTTGCCAAGGCGCTACACCCTGACGCCCTGTTGCAGCCGGAGGATGATCCAATGCAATTGCTGAGGGCCTGGGTCGAGCCTGCTGTCTGGCAACGCCTTCGTCTGCGCTTGCCGCCTGACCGGGTGCAGGCACTTGAAACCACACACCTGCCATTTGACGATGCGCATGGCCGGCTCAATACGCTGTGGCAGGCGATTGTCTGGCGTATCGACGCAACGGGTAGTGAAACAACTCGTCGTTAACGGCAACACACCAGAGCATTGTCTATGTTGACCCAACGCAAAATCGAATTGCACGACGGCGCTTCCGGGCAGCCAAAAGTACTGATTACCCGGGAGATGCTCGCCGATTGCTTTCAGTCCGCGCAGTTGCTAGATAGCGCACGGGCCCAAGCTGAAGAGCTGCTGCGCCAGGCGGTTGAGCATCGTGAAGAAATGCTTGAGCAGGCCCGCCTCGACTTCTGGTCACGCGCCCACGCGCAACTCAGTGCGTGGGAGCGCCAACGCAAGGCGATGTGTGACAACCTCGAACACTACGCAACATCCATCGCCAACCGAGCCTTCCACTGCCTGTTGGAGGAAGTGCCTCCCCCAAAGCGCCTTTCGGCATTGGTCAAACAGTTGGTAACGACGCAAATTCCACCTATGAAGGCCACCCTGGTTTGCAACCCGCTCGAGCATGAGCAGATAGCCCAAGCCTTGGTCCAGCTGGGCTCTACACCTTGGAAGCTTCGCCCCGATGACCAGGTCAAACCTCAATCGCTGTTACTGGAAACAGATGAAGGCGATTTTCGGATCGACTGGGCCTCGATGCGAGAAATATTGTTTACAAACGTGTAGGAACATAGCGGTAGAGGCAGGCGATATCTTTAAAAAAATTTCTTCCGATGGAACTGGTGGCAATCAACCCGCCACACAGTTCAGACACATCTGGAGTAAAAATCATGGACTTTCACGGAAACCTGAAAAACCATCTATTGAGGCAAGTTCAGGCTGATATCAAGCGGGTGAATACGGCCTATAAAGATCCGGAAGCGCTCGATGCAGATATCGATTACTTCAGCAACCTCATGAAACAACAGAAGCTCTCTGTCATCGCGTTCAACGAACACACGCGCTCCAGACATACACTGCTCAAAACAGCGCTGGATGGCGTGCAATAAGTTGCAAGCACTCCTTGCCGGTTGGCTGAATGGCCACGAAGAGCAGCTCACCTTGTTTGAGAGCGACGACGAAATCATCTTTCAACGCGTTTCGAACAGACTGCTGGTAAAGGTCCAGTTGACCCAGGCGGGCGATCACAAAGCCCAGTTGCGCACCTGGATGCGCCTGGGAGGCCCTAGCCTGAGCTATTTTCACGGTGCAGTTGCATTGGCGCCGACCACCGGTGCGCTTTGGCTTATTCAATGCGTGGAGAGGGGGCACGGCGAAGCGCTGGCGAAGTGTCTCGAGTCCCTCCTCAACCAACGCGACACCTGGCGCGCCGTCGTCGCGCGCCAGGCGCGGCCTGTACGCACATTCATATCCACGTCGCTGCGCTCGACACCGTACTAACCAGAGACTTTCCCATGCCTGATAAAAACGACAAGCACAAACGCTTGCGCCCTCACGTACCTGCTTTTACTCCCCGCGCCGCCTGGTGCTGGCTCATTATGCTGCCTGGGTGGCTGCTACCACTGGATAGCGCGCTGGCCGCAATACCTCCTGAGTGGAAGAACACGGCCTACGCTTATGAAGCCCAGCACAAGCCAGTGCGCGAAGTGTTGGAGGATTTTGCCCAGACATTTGGTACTCAGCTCCAGGTCGAGGGCCTGCTCGAAGGTAACGTCAACGGCAAGATACGCGCAAATACGCCGCAATCATTGCTCGACCGGTTGGGGGTCGAACACCGTTTCCAATGGTATATGTATAACAACACCCTCTATATCAGCACCCTGGACCAGCAAGAATCCGCGCGCCTGGAAGTCTCCTCCGAGACCATCGCGGACCTCAAACAAGCGCTGACCGATATAGGCTTGCTCGACAGTCGTTTCGGCTGGGGCGAGTTGCCGGAAGACGGTGTTGTGCTGGTCTCCGGCCCGAAGGTTTATATCGAACAGATCAAGCGCTTCAGCAGCCAGCGCCGTTCTACGGATGAAAAACAGAGCGTGCTGAGCTATCCACTGAAATTCGCCAGCGCGGCGGATCGCCAAATGGAATACCGCAACGAAAAAATCATCATCCCCGGTGTAGCCACCATGCTAAGAGGGCTCCTGGAACCGCGCTCACCCTCATCGTCTTCGGCGCAGTCTCAACGCTCCATCACCCAGCCCCCGTTCATCACACCGGTGGTGCCACGCTTGAGCAACCCGTTGCTGGGGCAAATGCTCGGCTCCACGCCGACAACCGGGTTGAACGACTCGACCGATACGGGCATGTCAATCACCCGGCGGGTCCCCCTCAGCCCTGCCCGTATCCGCGTCGAAGCCGACTTGCGCAATAACGCCATCCTGATTTATGACGTGCCGGAACGGCAGGCAATGTATCGCGAACTGATCACCCAGCTCGACGTGGCACGCAAACTGGTGGAAATCGATGCCATCATCCTCGACATCGAGCGCACGCAACTGCGCGAATTCGGGGTGAGATGGGGCTTTCAGAACAGTCGCTTCAGTGGCGCAGCCAACATGATTTCCGGCAACGCTCAGCTGACAATTGAAAACCGCGGTCGTTTCGACGCGGAGATACGCGCGCTGGAAGCCAAGGGCCTGGCAACCATGGTGTCCAATCCGTCAGTCCTGACACTGGAAAACCAGCCAGCGGTAATTGATTTCAACCGGACCCAATACCTGACTCGCGGTCGGCAGAACGCTACGATTTTACCGATCACCGTGGGTACCAGCTTCCAGGTCGTGCCCCGCGTCATCACGAGCCGTGGTGGCCATCAGATTCAGCTGTTGGTAGATATCGAGGACGGTAACTTCGAAGAGGCCAACCCTACTCCCGGCAGCTTCGATGTACGCCGAGGCAAAGTCAGCACCCAAGCCATCATGGCCGAAAAACGTTCGCTCGTGGTCGGTGGTTTCCATGTCACCGAAAGCACCGACAAGCACAGCAAAGTACCCCTGCTGGGGGATATTCCGCTGTTGGGCAAGGCGTTGTTTTCCTCCACTGAACGACAGAACAATCGGCGCGAACGTCTATTTATCCTCACGCCACGCGTTATCGGCGACCAGACCGACCCTTCACGCTACCTGCCCCAGGCAGACCAGGTCGAATTGCAAGCCGCTCTCACCCCCCTGGCCAGGCGCTACGACCCTCACCAGCCAGTGATCAAGCGCAGCGACATTATCAGTACCCTGGCGCACCTGGTCACCGGGCAAGTGCCCAAAGCCTTCAAGGTAGCGCCGATGCCCCTGGGGCTGAACACCTTGTGCAGTACCCGCAACTTGCTGGCGCTGAACACCGAGCGCAGCCAGTGGTACGCCGGCCCGCAGTACAACGTAGCCGTGGTGGTGCTGCGCAACCAGTTCAATCGCAATGTGCGCATCGACGAAAAGGAATGCAGTACTTCGCAAACCCTGGCCGTGAGTGTCTGGCCCCGCGCCTGGCTCAAGCCGGGCGAGGAAGCAGAAGTGTTTATCGCCATGCGCCCGGTGGTCAAGGATGAACACATCAGCGTGCCCCGTCCCTCCCTGATCACTCCAACTCAAAAGGCCAAGCCATGAAACATCGCTCGCTGTACGTCACCCTGATCGGCGCGGCGCTGCTCGTCGCCGGTTGTACGCCCACGTGCAAGGGCGACTCCTGCTCACGTCCGCAATCGTCCAAGGACAAGCTGGTGATTTGGTGGCCCTCACAAACGCGCGTAGAACCCGGCCCTGCCGGAGAGCGTCCGGACTATCAGACGGTGTCGCTGGAACGATGAGCGCCCAGGGAACCCCGGCCGATGAACGCCAGGTCTTCCTCGACAGCCTGGTGGGCGGCTCTGCCGCCCACCTGACGCTTGGCCCGGGGGTAACAGCCAGCAACATGCAAGCCGGAACCCGTCAGGGTCTGGCCCTGCACGTGGCTCGCGAGGCGCTGCAAGCCTCACAATTGCAGAACGCGCTGGAGCGGCGTTTCGAGCAGGCCGTGGCATTCGATGGCTGCTTTATCTACATTGACGCACAGGACGCGCTGGTGATCTGGCATGCACTGCCCCCACAGCCCAACCTGCTCGACAGGCTCCTCAGCCGAATGTTGTCGTTGGCCAACCTTGAAACCCTGGATGCGCGTACCCGGCGCTGATCAACGCAGGTCAAGCTCCGGCAACTCCAGAGTTTCACGCTTGGCCTCATCATCAAGCTCGCGCAGGGTGCGGTAGATCAATGCCACGGCCTGCAGGGTTTCACGAGGAATTGTCGCCCCCAGCTTGTTCGTATACAGCGTACGGGCCAGCCACACGCACTGGATCACCGGTACATCAGCCGCTTTGGCGCGAGCGATCAACGCACGGGCGTCATCATCAGTCCCTTTGCTCACCAGCAGGGGCAGCGGCGTTTTGCCGGGGCGGTAATACAAGGCCACGGCAAAGTGCGTCGGGTTGACCACCAACATATCGGACTCCTCCAGCTTGGGCAGCTTGACCTTCGGCTCCTCCTGGGCCAATTGCTGCGCCAGGGCGCGGCGCTGCCCCTTCACGTGGGGATCGCCCTCCATGTCCTTGTACTCTTTCATGACCTCGACCTGGGTCATGCGCATGCGCTTGGCAAAGAAGTATTTCTGCATCGCCAGGTCGATAAGCGCCAGCACCAGCAATAACCCGAGACAGGCATGCAGCAGATAGCGGAACAGGGCGATCAATCCCAGGAGGTAGCTTTGCAGATCGCTGGTGGCCATATTGATCAACGCCCCCAGGGAAGGCCAGATCACCACGTACAGGATCAGGCCCAGCAGTGTTGCCTTGACGATGCTCATCAACAGGTTCATTACCGACTGGGCAGAAAACATTTGCTTGAGTTGGCTGAGCGGGTTGAGACGATTGAAGTCGAGCTTCAAGGCGTCCGGCGCGAACAGAATCCCGAACTGCATCCAACTGCTGACCAGCTTCGTGATAATCGCCACCGCGGCCATCAACAGGGCGAAGGAGAAAAACAACATCAAACCTTCGACCATCACTTCTTCCAGCGCCTGCGGGAAAGGCAAGGACAGACGCGTGATCGGCAGCAGCATCAACTGCTGGAAACGTTGCAGGCTGCTCTCGGCGGTGAACAAGGCGATTTCGCTGATAGCTGTCAGCACCAGTAGCTTACCCACATCCTGGCTTTGGGCGACTTGGCCTTTCTTACGCTGATCACGCAGCTTCTTGGCTGATGCGGGGTGCTTCTTTTCCCCCGAATCACTCATGACAGCGAGACCTTGAAGAACACGCCCAGGGAGTGCTTGAGGTCTTTAAGCAAGCCCATGCGCCCGACGATCAGGTCCTGCAGCAACGCAAAATACAACAACAGCACACCGATACCCGCCAGGCTCTTGAGGGGCGGCGCCAGCGTACTCACTTGCAATTGCTGACTGTAGACCCCCAGCAGCGCGATGCCGAACTCCAGCAACAGCAGCACCGCAATAAAGGGGGCAGCGTAGAGCATCATGTGCGTGAAGGTATCGCCAAGCAGGCCGACAAATACATCGAACCCATCGGCAGCGGGCAGTGGAAACCACACCGTCGGTGGCCAGAGCAGATAGCTGTCCCAGATCACCTGCGTCAACGCCCCGAGGCCCATACTGGCCATCAGCAAAAAAATCGCCAATTGTTTGAACAGATGCCCGGCCGGCGTCGCGTCTGGCCCAAGCGAGGGGTTGAGCTGACCACCGGCCAAAGCGCCCCGCTGGTTATCCAGCAACGCCCCGACCGACTCGAACAGCCAGAACGGCATCGACAGCAACACGCCCAGCAATAACCCCAGGGCCAACTCTTTGAGGACCAGCCCTCCGAGCATCAGCGCCGAGTGTTCCTGGCCCTCCAGCATGACATGAATGGCAGGTGCAGGCAGCAGTGCCATGACCACCACAATGGTATGCCGCAGCATGCCGCGTATATGTTGAAAACAGAATGCCGCCACGAGGAAAGCGCAGGGGTAGATACGCGCCATGGCGACCAGCAGGGAGGGCAAATACTCAAGATATAACAGCACAGGCAGACCTCAGTGCAGGGCCGATCGACCGATCATGTCAAAGGTCAAGTTCATCAACTGGATCAACTCCACACCGATCCAGCGACCGGTCATGATCAGGGTGATCCCCACTGCCACCAGCTTGATACCGAAGGGCAACGTCTGGTCCTGTACCTGCATCAGCGCCTGCACCAGGGAGGTCATGACCCCCACCACCACCGCCACGATCAGCGGCGGCGCCGTCAGCATGACTACCAGCAACATGCCCTGCTTGAACAGTACGATGGGTTCCATAGGTCACTCAGAGATAGGAAAAGAACAGGCTGTCGAGCAACCGCGACCACCCGGAGACCATCACGAACAAGAGCAATTTGAGCGGCAGGGAAATGGTCATGGGCGAGACCATTTGCATACCCAAAGCCAAGAGGAGATTGGAAACGATCAGGTCAATCACGATGAAAGGGATATAGATCAGGAAGCCGATTTCGAACCCCGCCTGCAACTGTGACAGCACAAAGCCCGGCGCCAGCAGGATCAGGTCCTCACGTTGGACCTCCTGCGCCATCTGCGCCGGCCACATGCGCATGGCATTTTCCAACAGGTGGGTAAGAATATCCGGGTCACTGTTGCGCAGCATGAAGGTGCGCAATGGTTTGATCGCCTCCATTCCCGTCTGTTGGAGTGCGCCTACGCTGGTCAGGTCCAGGGGCGACACCTTGACGATCTCGGCCATCTCATAGCCTACAGGCGCCATGATGAACAGGGTTGCCGCCAGGGCAATACCATTGATGGCCATGCCCGGAGGCACCTGCTGCACACCGATGGCATTGCGGGTGATCATCAGCACAATCACGATCTTCAGGAACGCCGTGCAGACGACCAACAGCATGGGCATCAACGACAGTGCCCCAAGAAATATTGCCAGGACGACCGGATCTATTCCCTGGAAACTATTCATCGAGAAAAGATCACGCGAGACATCTGCAGCCCCAGTCGCCCGTCCACTTCAACCAACTGGCCCAGGCCGAGGGGGCGGTCGCCGTAATAGAGACCGGCAGTGCCGGGGGCATAGCCGGCAACCCCCAACACCGCGCCGGGCGCAAGGTTGCGTAATTCGCCGAGGGTCAGGTTCAGCGTACCGCACCGTACATTGAGCGCCATGCTCAGCTCGTCGAATGGTTCATGCCCGAACACATCCATCACCGCTGTTTCATCCTCATGCTCTGAGTAGGGCTGTGTTGCAAAATCCTCATCCACAAACATATCCTCGATAGAAGTAAGGGTCAGGCGCATCGGCCCGGATTCAGCGTCGATCCAGCCCACCAGGCGCTGTTTGCCAACCTGCACGTGGCCGGTTCCCGACGCACTGAAAAAGGCTCGCTCAAGCACCAGCACGTCACCAGCCCGCAAGCCGCGCAGCTGGTGCATGGACAACCGCAGGTGCCCAAGCGTTACGTCAACCGCCAGCCGAAACTGCGCCGGCATCGGCTCAGCCCTGGATCGCCACGGCCCCGCCTTGCATAGCGCCAGAAAGCTCTCGACAGACAGCCACAGATAGCCCGCCACGCGAGAGGCCCCAAGCGTCACGCAGAGTCGACAACCAAAGTTCATGGGGCGAGCGCCTGGCAGCAAACGCAGGTACCCAAACAACGCCTGCACCTCAGGGCTCAGATGATGCTGGAACAACTCCCAGAACCAGGCGTCCGGATCATTCCCGGCCGGCTCGAGCGTCACGGGGCATTCACCCATCAAGCTGAACTGTGGTCCTGGCTCACTGAAGGCCAAGACGCCACAGGCGGTTTCGAAGCAGAGCGGCTGGATGCCCACAGGAGCAGTACCAGGCTCCATTCTCAACTCGCCACTCGACCCAGCGACCTCGAACGGCATACACAACCCTTGCCCCAAGCGCTGCCGGGCAACCGCAATATCGGTTTTGAATCTGGGAAGTATCAAAGGTGGCAGCATCATGCCTACGTCGATTTTGCCAGATACAAACTGACAGGCTGGCGCAGGCTCTGCGCCAACCGTTGCTCACATTGTTGGCGTACACCACTGAGCCAGTGCACCGTATTGTCTTGCTCTGCATGCAGCTCGACATTCCAGCCCCCCTGCTCCCGGCGGATACTGGCGTTGATCCGCCCCAGGCGGCCCAGGTGAAAAACAGCCATCAACGGCCATTGCGAACCAACGAGCATTCGCGGCGCCAACTGCTCGGTCAGTGCCCCGATCATGGCGACATCGCCCGAGGCTTTGATTCCGTTCAGAGACGCTCCATACCCCCCGCTGTCCTGGCCACCATCGTCAAACAACCGGGCGAACAATCGCCCTTGCTCCCAAGGCACCAGGGCACCGAATTCAGGTGCACGATCATCGCGAGACTCGCGCGGACGCTGACGTTCAGGCGGACTAACTGAAACCTGTTTCATATCGGCTCCTGCCTCAGTAACTCAGATAACTCTTGTATTTTTTCTACCTGGCGCAAGCACAAGGTGACGTGTTTCTGCGCCTGGCCGACCCGTGCAGCCCGCTCTTGCTGCTGCTCTTGGAGTTGCAACAATTGGCCTTCTTCACGCCGGGTACCCGCCGATAATTGCCGCTCCTTGGCACTCCAGTTTTTCAGCGCCTTGAACGTCACCACCTGCCCCTGGTGCTGACTCAACAGCTGCGCGCATTGCCGGGCCTCTTCCAGGCGGGTTTGCTCGAGGATTTCCTGCGCTTCCCGGATATGCGCGACCAGCGCTTGCTGCGCCCTTTTTGCCTCACGCAGCGCACGCTCGGCGCGGTCTGCACGGTGTCGGCGCAAACGTCGCAGGGTATCGATTTCAGCCGGTAACACTTCAGAATGGGACATGGGCGGTCAGCTCAGCCAATTGGTCCATGGTGGCGGCAAGCGGCGAAGGTTCGCGCAAGTCCTGGCGCAGAAAGCCATCTACCGCCTGCCGACTGTCAACAGCCAGGTCGGTGAGTGCATCGTTGCCGGGCTGATATTCCCCCAACTTGAGCATCAGCTCGATCTGCTGGTAAGCCGACAGCAAGCGTCGTAGCGCCGTGCCGGCACGGATATGCACGGGCTCGGCAACATTGCTTAGAATCCGCGAAAGGCTGGCCAGGACATCGACCGCCGGGTAATGGCCGCGCTCGGCCAGCTTGCGCGACAGGACGATATGACCGTCGAGCAGAGAGCGCACCTCATCCGCTACCGGATCGTTCATGGAGTCCTGTTCGATCAACACTGTATAGATGGCCGTGATCACGCCTTCACGGGTCAAGCCGGCACGCTCCACCAGACGTGGCAGCAAACTGTAGACCGACGGCGGCAGACCACCGCGCCCCAAGGGTTCACCGGCAGCCAGGCCGATTTCACGTTGGGCCCTGGCAAAACGGGTCAGAGAGTCGATCAGCAACAGCACCCTCTGGCCCTTGCGCCGGAAACCTTCGGCCAGCGCAGTTGCCGTGAACGCAGCACGCGCGCGCTCCATGCTTGAGCGGTCGGAGGTTGCACACACCAACACGGCCTTGGCACGCAACTGCTCATCCAGTTCATGATCGAGAAACTCGCGCAGTTCCCGGCCCCGCTCCCCGATGAGACCGAATACGATCACATCGCACTCCACGTTACGGGCGATTTCGGCCAACAAGGTGGTCTTGCCACAACCGGCTCCGGCAAACAGCCCGACACGCTGGCCCTCCCCCAGAGTCATCAGGCCATCAATCGAGCGCACCCCCGTAGCCAGTGCGCGGTTGATCCGCGGCCGTTCGGTAGGAAGAGGCGCCTCGCATAACACTGTGGTCGCCCCAGGGGTGTCCGCTTCCACGAACGCGCTCACACCATCGCCCGCAATCGGGCGGCCAAAACCATCCAGCACCTGCCCCAACAACTCATCACCGACCCGGACCTGATGCGGAACCCCCAACCGCTCGACGCTGGCGCCTACACGCACGCCTTCAAGGTTGCCCAGGGCACTGAGCACCGCATCGCGCTGATCGAACCCGATGATCTCGGCGAGCATGTAGTCGCCCGGCCCTTTTTCGACTTTGCATAGGTCACCAATACGTGCCTGCGGCAACCGGCACTGCAGCAGCATGCCGTTCACGCGCTGGATACGACCGAGCATTGTCACCGGCGCGAAACTGCTCAACGCCTGTGACTGGTTCAGTTGCCAGGCCTCCAGACGCTCCTGCAGCGACCCCTTCACCAGCCCACCTCATAGCGTTGCTCGCCGTCAAAAACCACTTTGCTGTTATCGATCAAAACCAGGCGCAGGCCATCCACTTCATCACCCACGAATAAGCGGCTTCCTTCCTCCAGCACCACGTGGCCATTCGGGCCACCCACTATCTGCGAGATCTTGAACGGTAGCCTGCCTTCGCGTACCCGTACGCGACTGAGCACCGGCACCACAGTGTCGAATTGCTCGGCAAAACGGTCGAGCATGCGCGCAATCAGTTCCACTTCATCCTGGGAAACAACACCATTGAGGGCAATCTGACCATTGACGATCTGCAAGCTGACGCGCTGGAGCAATTCACGTTCGTTGAGCATCTTCATGAGTTGCTGACGCACCTCAACGGGTGAGTCCAACCCGGGTTTCTGAATGACCGCCGGCATCAGCGATGCCTGGGCCTCACGCTCACCGCTGAAGATAATGCCGACCGCAGCGATGATCACGGCGCATAGCAGAACCAGGCTGACCAAGCGTTTTTGCTGCAACAAGGGAATGGAAGACAGCGTCAGCGGCAATGGCGCCTGGGGCAAGGGCTCCGTTGCCGGCCGGGGCGGCTTGAGCACCGATGCCTGCCGCCAAGGATGATCGGCAGGGCAGACACACAAGCTGACGGGGCCAATCATAAACGGCGTGTCGAGTGCCAGATCGCCGATCTGCGCCAACATTTGCCCATCGCCGTTTTTCAGCAGCCCCGCTTCAGCCTGCACCGACCAGCGCCCTTCGAGCAATAGCAGGCGCGCGTGGTGCTCGGCGATACCGGGATCATCCAGCAAGAGATCAGCGTCCGCGTTGGCGCCAAGGCTCCACTGCTCACCAAACAGAGGCAGCGCGGCCCCTTGATGCAAACCATCCAACACTCGGAGTTCGAACATCAGTACGTCCCCCCGTACTCTGCAAGTAGCGCTGTGTTCATGCCAATGTCCCGTGCATCAACTCATCCTGGCCAAGGTCAAAACGCCCCAGCACCTTGACCTTGGAAGTGCTCCCCAGCTCGGCGAAAGACAACACCGGCACATGGTTGAACTCCTCAAGCAACAAGGTGCGCAAGGGGCTGCGCAAATCCTGCGCCACCAACAACACACTTTTTATTTTTGCCCGTGCGCTGAAGGCCTGGTTGAGCAGGTTGACCAGCGCAGCGCTATTATCGCCGTCGAGTGCAAAGAACACCCCGGTCTGGGTCTGGCGCAGCGCCTCGCGCAGGATGTTTTCGGTATGCGGTGACAACAGCCAGGCATGCAGCCCATCGGCCTCGCTGTACTGGTGGTAGATCTGCGACTTGAGGGCAATGCGCGCATAGTCAGCCAGTGCTTCCGGCTCGCGTTCGTGCTGGCCGTATTCGATCAGCGATTCGACAATCAACCTCACGGCGCGCAGCGGAACCCCTTCGCTGGCCAGGCGTTGCAGCACCGCCGAAAAGCGCGAGATCGGCATGATGCGTTGCAGTTCCTGCACCAGCTCGGGTTGGTTGTTCTCAAGCCAACTGAGGATCGACTTGCTCTCTTGAATCCCCAGGAACTGCGGCCCGCTGAGCATCATCGCCTTCTTCATGCGGTCGACGATCAGGCTCGTCGCCGTGAAGCGCTCCAACTGCGTGTCATTGAGCAGTGGGTCGTCGGGTGGCAGCCAGAGCCAATCCTGTTCATTGCGCTCGGCCAATCCCGGTACGCCATGCTCAGGCTCAACCGTCAGGGCGCTGCGCTCCACGGCAACGTGCTGGACCACCGACGCCTTGACCATGGGTACCTCATGGACGCAGAAGCGCATTTCATCATCGTCCAGCGAGTCATCGATCTCGACTTCAAACGGCGGCAACGTCAGGCCAATATTGGCAACCAGGGAATTTCGAACCTGACGGATTCCGTGAATAAGATCGGTAACCTCAGGCGTGCCGCGCAAAGCCGAGGGAAACTGCAGCAGATAGGGCCGGGACGGATCAAACCCGCGCAGATCCTCTTTGCCATTTTCTTCAGGCCGCACGGCTTCGACGGCTTCGGCTTCTGGCTGCGCTTCACGTCGGCGCCGACGGTCGAGGTAATAACCCAAGGCGCCGGTCATCATCGCCAGCAGAATAAACACCAGGGTCGGCATGCCAGGCACGATCGCAAACACCAGCATGGCCACCGAGGCGATCATCCAGCTCTTGGGCTCACTGGTCATCTGGCGTGCGATCTCGGCGCCCATGTTCGTGATGCCCTTGCGCCCTTCCGGCGCCACGCGGGTAATGATCATGCCGGCGGTGAGAGAGATCAACAGCGCCGGAATCTGCGCAATCAGACCATCGCCAATCGTCAGCACCGAATACAGCGCCATTGAATCGGCGGCGCTCAAGCCGTGCTGGAACATACCTGTGGAGAAGCCGCCCAACAGGTTGACCACAACGATGATCAACCCCGCGATGGCATCCCCCTTGACGAATTTCATGGCACCATCCATGGCCCCGAACAGCTGACTCTCGCGGGACAACTGCTCACGCTTGTCCCGCGCTTGCACGCCGTCAATCAAGCCGGCACGCAAGTCACTGTCGATGGACATCTGCTTGCCCGGCATTGCGTCCAGGCTGAAGCGCGCCGCCACTTCGGCAACCCGCTCAGAGCCCTTGGTGATCACTAGAAAGTTGACCAGGGTCAGGATCAGAAAGATCACCATCCCAACAGCCAGGTTGCCGCCCACTACGAAATTGCCGAAGGCCTCAACGATATCGCCGGCGTCCTGTTCGAGCAGGATCAAGCGCGTCGTTGCGATCGACAACGCCAGGCGGAACATGGTGGTCAGCAACAAAATCGACGGGAAGGAAGAGAACGCCAAAGGCCCGGGCAAGTAAAGCGCGAGCATGATCAACAGGCAGGCAATACAGATATTCAGCGCAATCAGAATGTCCACCAGCCAGGTAGGCAGCGGCACGATGAAAATGAACACAATGGCCATGATCACCACCGCGCCCAAGACCTCGGCACGCTGCGCCACCTTGAGCAGTACACCGTTGAGGGTGGACAGCACGCTCACGCCAGGATAGTCGAATTAGGAAAACCAGGGCGTATGCGTTCGAGGCGAGCAAGCTCGTCCATCACCAGCAGAAAATTGTGCAGCGCCTCTTGGCGTGATTTGCTATCCGGCCACAAGGCCTCGGGCAACTTTTGAAACAGCTTATAAAGCGCATTGAGAGACACGAGTTTTGATGTGCTGGCCCCCATATCTTCAGCCAGGCGCATGACTTCATTTGTCACGATGCCGGTGTCTGCATAACCCAGCATGCGTCGCAGCAGGCTTACCGCATTCATTTCGATTGCAAGGTTCTGAATCAGCTCACGACAGCTGCATAACACCCCGCTCAATGCGCCACATTTGCCCAGTCCTGTCAGCAAGGTGCGCAACATTGCCGTAGGGACGGAGGACACATGGGCGGCAATGTCGGCCGTCAGGGCGCTGGACATCATTTTCAACCCATGTGCAAAACGGTCGTCACTGTAGATGCCGAGCAGCGCGTGCATCATGGTCGCCAGGGATTGCCGTGTCACCACACTGGCGTAATAGAGCGCGCGCAGCGCCTGGAGCTCTTCTGGATCGCCACTCTTCTTATGCAAGGCCATGGCAATATTCAGGCCCGCCTGGATCTCCCCTTTGAAGCGGATCTCCAGCTTGGCAATTGCATCCCGCGCCAGGTCGGCTTCGGAGTTGCGCACGTCGGCCTCGGCCTGCCCGCACACCGCCTTGAGTACCACGAAGGTGCGCGCCGGATCACCGCCAGTGAGCTCCAGCAATGTATCGATGCTGGGTTGCGTGAGTAATTTCTGCCTGATTCGACGTACTACCGCGGCAAAGCTTTCCTGGGCCGGATGCCCCAACTGCTCATAGAGCTGCGCGAGCACCTGGACAGGAGGCACACGCACGTCAATTACACGCTTATCCAACGTACGACTGCTGGATTCCACCTCCTGACTGAAGTGCAGAGAAAGATCATCGACACCTTGGCCTGGCTCAGGTTTGGCGGCCGGGCTAGCGGTGGGGAGTTCCACCCGCGGGGTCATTGGCACTTCGTTGGTAGATTCGACTTTCATGGGCAGGCCAGTACAGGAAGAGAGTGTCCATATGTGGTCAGGCCCGCCCAGATGGTTCCACTGAAACTCACTCATCCAACAAGATGAAAAAACCCGCACAGGTCCCTGGTGCCTTTTGCAAATTGCTGCACAAAACCACCACGACCATAACGTATTTATTTATATAAATCATATGGTTACACAATGATTCTCCTTTGGCACAGGCAGTGCAAAAGAGGTAACCGCCGAAACTATTTCGACTGCGTCTACCTTAAGGAAAAATCATGAATATCCCTATTGAAGCCCTCGTTCACCTTGGTGGCAGTTCGCCTCAATTCATGCTCCATCTGACAGACGATCAACAGAAAAAACTTCGCCGTTTCATTCACAAACGGGTCCTGAACCCGGAAGACGCGGATGATCTTTTGCAATTGACTTACCTGGAGGCCTGGCGCAATCGCGAACGTTTCAGTGGTACCGCGACACTCAGTACCTGGATGTGCGGCATCGCGCAGAACCTGATCCGCAATCACTTCCGGCGCCTGTATGCCAAGCCTGCACATTGCGAATTCGACGAGTCGCTGTGGCATGGCCATGAAGAAAACCACAGCCTGGACTGGGAGTTCGAAGTCAACCGGCGCTTGGAAAATACCCTGAGTGCGATTGACCACTTGCCGACCGAGATGCGCAGAACACTGTACGCCTCGCTGGAAACCGACGGCAGTTACCAGGACACCGCCGATGTACTGGACATTCCTATCGGCACCGTGCGCTCGCGCTTGTCACGGGCCCGCGAACAGCTCAAGCGCGTCACCCACCCCCCACTGCATCGGTAAGTTGAGTTAGCCAGTCACGTGTTGGGCGACAGGGATATCTGCCCAACATTGTCGGACATGGCCTGCGAGTAAATCTTCGAAGACGCCAAGCGCTTCCACTCCCCTCATCCACAACGCATTCGTCACCGCCCGTCGCCAAAACCAGGGCTTTGGCTTAAACAGTTGAAAGCGTAGAAAAAAATTCAATAAAAACGCTTGACGCATTGCCGTTCCAAGCGAATAATGCGCGCCACTTGGCTACATAGCTCAGTTGGTTAGAGCATAGCATTCATAATGCTGGGGTCCGGGGTTCAAGTCCCTGTGTAGCCACCAAGTACTAAAAACGGCTTACCGAAAGGTAGGCCGTTTTTTTATGCGCGCAAAAAACTCCCTAACTGTATTTTGACGCCCCCCTACCCCACTGTTAGTGTCCAGCCTCCCCTGAACACGGAGTGCCCCCGATGCAACTGGACATCTACCAAGTCGACGCTTTCAGCCACCATCCCTTCGGCGGCAACCCGGCAGCAGTGTGCCCGCTCACCGAGTGGCTGCCCGACGAGCAACTGCAGCAGATCGCGGCCGAGAATAATCTTTCGGAAACCGCGTTCTTTGTACCCCGTGGCGAGTTCTATGAGTTGCGCTGGCTCACGCCGGAAGTTGAGGTGGACCTGTGCGGCCATGCCACGTTGGCAGCCGCGTGGGTATTGATCCACAAATTGGCGGACGCCCCGCAGGTTCTGCGCTTTGCCACCCGTAGCGGCGAGTTGCGGGTAACGCGCAACGGCGATGAGCTGGCGATGGATTTTCCGGCAAAGAAACCCGAACGCTGCGAGCCGCCCCACGGCATGTTGAGTGCCCTGGGGCTTGAAACCGCCGAGGTGTTTGGCACCGACGACTATATTGTGCTGGTGGAAGATGAAGCGCAGGTAGCGACCCTCGCACCGGACTTTGCGCGACTCAAAGGCCTGCCTAAACGCGGTATTGCGGTGACCGCCAAGAGCACGCGGTTTGATTTTGTCTCGCGCTGGTTCGGCCCGAATGTGGGCGTCAATGAAGACCCGGTTACCGGCTCGGCGCACACCTCGCTGGCACCGTTCTGGGCCGAGCGCCTGGGCAAGCCGCAATTGAGCGCCGAACAAGGCGGCCAGCGTAAGGGCCAGTTGCGCTGTGAACTCCAGGGTGACCGGGTGATTATTTCCGGCAAGGCCGTGCTGTACATGCAAGGCACGATTTACCTGTAAAAAACGCAGTAGCCCAAGGACCACAGCACCTTCTCAACATGAACGGAGTTCAGCGCGTGTTTTTGATTTCCCGCCGCAGCCTGACAGTCATCGCCGCAACCCTGGCCCTCGCAGCCTGCCACACGCCCGTCAACGAACAGCCTCCGGCGCCAGAGCTGGGTTCGGGCTATCGCACCGACCTGAGCACCCGCCACGCCGAGCGCCATATGGCCGCCGCCGCCAACCCATTGGCCGCTGAAGCCGGGCGTGAAATGCTGCGTCAAGGCGGCTCAGCCATTGATGCGGCGATTGCCATGCAAGCGGTATTGACTCTGGTGGAACCGCAGTCGTCCGGCATCGGCGGCGGTGCATTCATCATGCTGTGGGATGGACAACAGGTGCAGGCTTATGACGGCCGCGAAACAGCACCGGCCGGGGCGACAGAGCGTCTGTTCCTGAAGGCCGACGGTACGCCGATGGCGTTCACAGACGCGCAGATTGGCGGCCGCTCGGTGGGCACGCCTGGGGTATTGCGCGCCCTGGAGATGGCGCACAAAAAGAGCGGCCACCTGCAATGGGCCAAGCTGTTCGAGCCGGCAATTCGTCTGTCAGAGCAAGGCTTTGCCATTTCCCCACGCTTGCACAGCTTGATCGCCGCTGACCGCTTTATCGCGCAATCACCCGACATGGCGGCGTACTTCCTGAATGCCGACGGCTCGCCAAAAGCCACCGGTACACGATTGAAAAACCCGGCACTGGCCGCGGTGTTCAAGCGCATCGCCAAGGAAGGGCCGGATGCGCTATACCAAGGCCCGATTGCCGATGAAATCGCACGCAAGGTACAGGGCCATCGCAATGCCGGCAGCCTGTCCCAGGCCGACCTCAAGGGCTACACCGCCAAGCAGCGCGCACCGCTGTGCACCGACTACAAACAATGGAAGGTCTGCGGCATGCCACCGCCGTCCTCGGGCGGGATTGCCGTGGCGCAGATCCTGGGGACATTGCAGGCGCTGGAAACCCGCGACCCACGCCTGGCCATCGCCCCCATGACACCGGTCAAGAGTGTTTCGCCGGCCGGGCTTGAGCCGACACCCGAGGCCGTGCACCTGCTCGCCGAAGCCGGGCGCCTGGCCTTTGCCGACCGCGCGCTGTACGTGGCCGATGCAGACTTCACCCCCGTCCCGGTCGCCGGCCTCGTCGCGCCAGGTTACCTGGCACAACGCGCCACGCTGATCGGCGAGCGCAGCATGGGCATCGCCAAGCCCGGCCAACCCGCCGGTATTCAGGTGGCGTACGCACCAGACCGCTCGCCGCTGCGCATCTCCACCTCACAGGTAGTGGCGGTGGACGACCAGGGCGGCGCCGTGTCGATGACCACCACGGTTGAAGCGGCATTCGGCTCTCACGTGATGGTCCAGGGCTTTTTGCTCAACAACCAGATGACCGACTTCTCGTTCATCCCCGCAGAAAACGGCCAGCCTGTGGCCAACCGCGTACAACCGGGTAAACGCCCACGCTCGGCCATGGCGCCGACCCTGGTGTTCGACCGCAAGACAGGCGAACTGCTGGCTACCGTCGGCTCCCCCGGCGGCTCGCAGATCATCGAGTACGTGAGTAAATCCCTGGTGGCCATGCTCGACTGGAAGCTCGACCCGCAGGCGGCCATCAGCATGCCTAACTTCGGCAGTCGCAATGGTGCTACCGAGTTGGAAGCTGGGCTGTTCAGCCCGGCGCTGAAACAGGTGCTCAAGGACAAGGGCCACGCCCTGAGCGAGATCGAGATGACCAGCGGCGTGCAGGCCATCGTGCGCACACGGGATGCCCAGGGCAAGGTGACGCTCAGTGGTGGCGCTGACCCTCGGCGTGAAGGTGAGGCGTTGGGTGATTAAGGTGTTGATCTATCCGTACAGGCTTATAAAAAAAGACCTGCAACCTTACGCCTTAAATCCTACGCGGAGCGCCAAAACTCAAAGTGCCATGTCATCTTTTGCGATAAAAACCTTCTTGAGCAGCCCCATCTCACCTGCGATTTTCTGGCCCGCTCTTTCTTGCCAGAGGCTACGTCAAGGACGTAGAATTTCGCGTGTTCACTCTCATAGAATCCCCTCTCTTCAGCAGGCAATGGCCTGACTATTGGACTGAAGATGAAAAAGGTATCTTCATGGCGTTTCTCGCCAGCCATCCTGATGCTGGAAATGTCATTCCGCGCTCGGGAGGTTGCCGAAAGATACGCTGGAGCATGGAGGGCCGGGGTAAAAGTGGATCAGTGCGGGTCATCTACACCACACAACTGGAGTGCGGAGCAGTCGTCGCGCTACTGATTTATGGCAAGAGCGCCACGGAGAATATTCCGGCACATATCCTGTACAAAATCGCAAAGGAAATGAACCATGCCACTCACTGATAAAGAACTGAAGGAACGTGACGCCAAACGCAATATAGGCGAAGAACTACTCACAGCCATTCAGGATGTCAAAGCGGGACGTTACGGTGCCGTGCAGCACGTTGAGGTCACTCAGGCTGCCGAAGCAAGAAGCAAGACAGGGCTCTCACAACCCAAATTTGCCGAGCTTCTGGGCGTGTCAGTAAGAACCCTTCAAGAATGGGAGCAAGGGCGTCGCGCACCTTCCGGAGCAGCACGTTCGCTACTGCATATTGCGGCCATAAGGCCGGACGTTTTTCGCGAAGTACTCAGTAACGCCTGATCGCGTTACTGCTTCGGGCCAATCACTGGCGGTTGATCTTCAAGCCCTTGCGCCCCGCATGCCGCTCCAGCGCCAGCTCGATCAACCGGCTCACCAGCTCGCTGTAGCTCATGCCTGCCGCCTGCCACAGCTTGGGGTACATGCTGATGCGGGTAAAACCGGGCAGTGAGTTGATCTCGTTGATCAGCACTTCGCCGTCCTGCGTCAGGAACACATCCACCCGCGCCAACCCGGCGCAGCCCAACACTTCAAACGCCTCAATGGCCAGGCTGCGGATCCGCTCGCTGGCGTCATGACTGATCGCCGCCGGCACCACCACCTGGGCGGCCTGGCCATCGATGTATTTGCTGTCGTAGGAATAGAAACCACTGCTCACCACGATCTCGCCACAACCACTGGCGATGGGCTCGTCATTGCCCAGCACGGCGCATTCGATCTCACGGCCCTGGACGGCGGACTCCACCAGCACCTTCTCATCAAACCCCAACGCCAGTTCAACGGCAGCGCGGTATTCGGCTTCGCTGCCGACTTTGCTTACCCCCACCGACGAACCCTGGTTGGCGGGCTTGACGAACATCGGCACACCGAGCTTGCCAGCGGCCGTTTCAAATGAGGTGCGCGCCGCATTAGCTCGCGTAAGGGTGATGAACGGCGTGACCGCAATACCCGCGTCGCGCAGCAAGCGCTTGCTGATGTCTTTGTCCATGCACACCGCCGAGCCGAGCACGTCGGAACCGACGAAGGGCAAGTCCGCCATACGCAGCAAGCCTTGCAGGCAACCGTCTTCACCGAGGGTGCCGTGAACAATCGGGAAGATCACGTCGATGTGTTCCAGCATGCCCTGCCCGGAGGTTTCCACCACTTGCTGGCTGGCCTTGCCGGGCACCACGGCCAATTCACGGTTGGACTGGTTGAGGGCGATGAGTGCCGGGTTTTCCTGGTTGAGCAGAAAGTTCGAGGTGTCATTGAGGTGCCAGTGACCGGCCTTGTCGATACCGATCAAAACCGGCTCGAAGCGTGAGCGATCAAGGGCATCGACAATGTTGCGCGCCGATTGCAGCGAGACCTCATGCTCAGCCGAACGGCCACCAAAAATAATCCCTACCCGCACCTTGCTCATGACCCGGCCTCACTGTTGAAAGTAAGGCTTCTTACCATGGGTGGTTAGCGATTCGCTACCCGATGTGCATTGCCCCACACCTGCACAATCGTACAAGACCCCAGCAGACAATCGGTGCAGACTCAGTTAACGTGTTTCCACTTCCTTTTGTGACAAGTCACCATGGGCAACCCCATCCACTCCCTCGACTGGCTGCACCGCGCGCCCCACGCCAGTGGCCTTGACCGTATCGAGGCGTACTTTGCCGGCTTCGCCTTCGACCCTCATCGCCATGACACGTACGCCATAGGGCGCACGTTGTTCGGCGTACAGAGTTTTCATTATCGCGGCGGCACAACCCACAGCCTGCCCGGCACCACCATGGTGATCCACCCCGATGAAACCCATGACGGCCGTGCCGGCAGCGATGAAGGCTTCAAGTACCGGATGATCTATGTGGAGCCGGCGCTGATCCAGCAGATCCTCGGTGGGCAGCCGTTGCCGTTTATCCCCGGCGGCTTGTCCACCGACCCACGGCTGCACCGCGCCAGCGAAGTGTTGCTGCAAAGCCTGGATTGCCCGATTGACCCGATGCAAGAGCAAGATGCCCTGTTCGACCTGGCCCACGCGCTGAGCGCTGCGTCCGGGGCCATCATCCGCCGTAAATCCTTCGACTACATCGCGGCCGAACGCGCCCGTGAATTCATCCACAGCGCCCTGGGCCGCAGCATCACCCTGGATGAAATTGCCGACCACGCCGGCCGCGACCGGTGGGCGTTATCGCGGGATTTTCGTTTGTTATTCGGCACCAGCCCCTACCGCTACCTGACCATGCGCCGACTGGACCTGGTGCGCCACTTGTTGGCCCAGGGCCAATCGTTGGTGGATGCGGCGATGACCGCAGGCTTCACCGACCAAAGCCACATGACCCGCCAATTTCGCAGCACCTACGGCATGCCGCCATCGCGTTGGGTGAAAATGCTCGGACGCTGAGTACTGGGTTGGAATACGTTCAAACTGTGGGAGCTGGCTTGCCTGCGATGGCATCACCTCGGTACATCAGATACACCGAGGTGATGCCATCGCAGGCAAGCCAGCTCCCACAGTTGATCTTCGTGGCTTTGCGCCTCTGTCAGAGCTGGCGCCCGACAATCGGTTGGCCAATGGCCAGGAAATTCCCGCCCGCCACATGGTGCAACGTGCGCAGTTCATCATGCCCTTCAAAATGCCAGCGGCCCTCGCTGAATACCCGCTCATCAGCATAGGCCGCCACCACTTCGCCCAGAAACAGGTCATAGGCCTGCTGATTATGCGGCTCGGGCAGCAGGCGGCATTCCAGCCAAGCCACGCAGCCTTCCAGCATCGGCGCCTCGGTGTGCTCACCGCTGAAAGTGTGCAGGCCGTAGGCTGCGAATTTGTCGGTTTCAGCACCGCGGGTATTGCCCACCGTTTGCACCAGATCAGCTTGTGCGGCACAAGGCACTTGCAGTACGAAGGTGCCGGCGCCTTCAAGTAGCTGGCGGGTCCAGGTGGCCTTGTCGAGCACCACCGCGACTTTCGGTGGTTCGAAATCCAACGGCATGGCCCAGGCAGCGGCCATGATATTGCGCTGGCCGTTGTGGGCTGCACTCACCAACACGGTCGGCCCGTGGTTGAGCAAACGGTAAGCCTTGGACAATGGGACGGGGCGACGGAACGTAGGGCTCATGGTCGATCAGCTCTGCAAGCGAGAAAAGACCTACGATACCTCAAGCACAAGCCCGACAGGTCAGCTCGACAGCTGATTGGCAAACTGCCCGACCGCACTCACTACTTTTTGCGCACCGTCCTGAATCTCGACGATCACGGTACCCGCCTCCGCCGCCAGGGCCAGGCCCTGCTCGGCTTGCGCACGACCGTCGGCCATCAAGGCCACCGCGTCGCGGGCCATGTCCTGGTTCTGGCGCACCACACCAACAATTTCCTCGGTGGCTTTGCTGGTACGTGACGCCAATTGCCGTACTTCATCGGCCACCACCGCAAAGCCACGCCCCTGCTCACCGGCACGCGCCGCTTCGATGGCGGCGTTGAGCGCCAGCAGGTTGGTTTGCTCGGCAATGCCGCTGATGGTCTTGACGATGCTGCCGATCACTTGGGACTGGGCATTCAACGCCTCGATGCCTTCACCGGCCTGTTGCATGTGCTGGGCCAGGTCGCGCATAACGTCCACGGCCTGGGTGACCACGGTGGTGCCGCGCTGGGCGCTGTCGTCGGTTTGCAAAGAGGTGCTGTAGGCAATATTGGCGGCCTCGGCCACTGCCTGCTCGCGGTTGACCTGGTCAGTAATGACCGTGGCGAACTTGACCACTTTGTACAGCCGCTCATTGGCGTCCAGCACCGGGTTGTAGGTGGCCTCCAACCACACCAGGCGGCCGTGGCTGTCCACACGTTTGAAGCGCGCGGCGACGAACTCACCGGCGTTCAGGCGCTTCCAGAACTGTTGGTATTCGGCACTGTTGTATTCCTGTGGCTCACAGAACATACGGTGATGCTTGCCTTCGATCTGCGCCAGGCTGTATCCCATGGCGCCGAGGAAGCGGTCATTGGCGGTGAGTACATGCCCCTCCAGGTCGAACTCGATCAACGCGGTGGAACGCATCAGTGCAGTGATCAGGTTTTCATGTTCACGCGAGCTCTCGATGGTGCGGGTAAGGTCGCTGGAAAAAATCGAAAACTGCTTGATGCGCCCCTCCGAACTGCGCACCGGCTGCACGATTGAGCGCAACCAGGCTTCCTTGCCATTGCCGCGCATCAGGCGTACGGCGCCGGCAAAGTGTTCGCCGCGGGCCAGCGCGTGCTTGAAGCGCAGTTGGAACTCGTCCTGGCGCACATGTGCCGGCACCAGGTCTTCGATAGCACGCCCGACAATCTCGCCCAGCGAATAAGCCAGTTCCTGCAGGAAGTTGGCATTGGCCCACTCCACACGGCCTTCAGGGTCCAGTGTCAGGCAGAGCATTTCGCTTTCCAGGCTCTCTTTCACCTGGAGCAAGCTCGACAATTCTTCGCGCAGAGCGGTCAGCTCCTGCTTCAGGCGGGTATTGAACATGGGGCACCGTTAGGCAAGTGAGGTAGGTGTACTCACTTGCATCGGCGCTGCCGGGGTTTTCTGAAGAGCGCTTGAGCCCTGGGCCGAACTATATTTTCAACCGCCATTGTTACGGCATACGCCCATGACCTGATATTCCAGGGTATTGAGCTTGCCGCTGGAGTCTTCGTAGGTCATGCGCGACGGTACGGCGTTGCACGAGCGGATCGGCGGCGTCACGTTGACGACCTTGGCAATGTCCAGGTCCATGCCATAGCGGTACGCCTGGACCTCAGGCACCGGCTTGCCTTTTTTGATGGCGTACGCGGCCATGGCTTTCTCATTGCGCTCCATCATCAGGGCAAAGGTGCGGTCCCCACCCCCTTCGGCCAGTGCGCCAAATGACAACACAGCCGTTAATACAGCCAAACCTGCTTTATAAAAGTTCATCGCGATTTCCTCGACTGAAAAGTTCAGTGTCGAGATTAACCAACCCACCCTGACGGCAGGTTCACCAGAACATTACTTATTTGTTAGATGGTCGTTAGTTTCCAGAATTGTAATGTGCAAGCCATGCAGTTGTTATCCGCCATTTGCAACTATCAGCCAGGGCCAGATCAATAAAAACGCCCGCCTCTATAAGAAGCCGATAACTGCCATCACCGAGGAGCGCATCATGAGCATTCGTCATTACACCCTTCCCTTTTCACTGATGGCTGCACTGCCCATGGCCGCCATGGCAGTGGAGGACAAGCCCGAGGGTTTTATAGAGGGCAGCCGCATCAACGTGCTGGCACGCAACTTCTACTTCAACCGCGATGACCGCAAAGGCCAGTCCAGCCCCACTGGCAATGGTTACTCCGAAGCCTGGGCCCAGGGTTTCATCGGCAAATTCGAATCCGGTTTTACCCAGGGCACCGTGGGTTTTGGCCTGGACGCATTCGCCATGTACGGCCTCACACTTGACTCGGGCAGCGGCCGCAGCGGCGGCAAAGGCTCGTTCGGCGTGCTGCCGGTGAACAGCGACAACCAGCCGGAAAACAGCTACAGCAAAATCGGCGGCGCGGCGAAACTGCGCGTGCTGGACACCGTGATCAAGGCCGGCGACGTGTTCCCACTTACGCCGGTGGTGGCCTACGGCGACTCTCGCCTGTTGCCCGAGAGCTTTCGCGGCGTCACCCTGCAAAACACCAGTCTGGAAGGCTTGAGCCTGCAAGGCGGGCGCCTGAGCGGCATGAGCCAGCCCAGTGAAAGCGGCATGAACAAAGGCTTTGCCACCTTCTATGCAGGCAAGGTCGACTCGCCCTGGATCGCCTACTTCGGCGGTGACTACCAGCTCAACAGCCATCTGGGCTTTAGCCTGTACAGCAGCCGCTTGAAGGACGCCTGGGATCAGTACTACTTCGGCAGCAATGCCAATTACGCATTGACCGACGACGTGTCATTGTTCGGTGACTTCAACTACTACAAGGCCGTGGACGAAGGCCAGAAACGGCTCGGCGAGTTCGACAACAACATCTGGAGCGCCAGGCTCGGGGTCAAGGTCGGTGCCCACAGCGTGGCCGTGTCGCACCAGCGTAACAACGGCGACGATGACTTCGACTACCTGCGCCAATCAGACTCGATCTTCCTCAATAACTCGATCCAGTACAGCGACTTCAACGCGCCCAAGGAGCGCTCATGGATGGTGCGCTACGACCTGGACATGCAAGCGTTCGGCATTCCCGGCCTGTCGTTCATGACCCGCTACGGCAAAGGCACCGGCGCCGACTATAGCAACGCCAATGCCGTGTATATGCGCCGCGATGCAGCGGGTAACCCCTTGACCGATCAACGCCGCTGGGAACGGGATATCGAGGCCAAATACGTGGTGCAAAGTGGGCGTTTGAAGGATTTGTCCCTGCGCTTGCGCCAGGCCACCGTGCGCTCCAGTGCGTTTGAATCAGACCTGGAAGAAGTTCGTCTGATTGCCGAATACCCATTGGTCGTGCTGTAGCCCTTACATTCGCTCGCGATTAACTAACATCTGTTCACAAATAGCCAGTTATCAAAATTGTAATATTGGCCTCAGCTTCTCGTTAAGTGGAACTTTCTATACTCGCTTCAACTTATTCACCCGAGCACATTCATCTCTGAAGCTTTTGTGTAGCTCCTTTGGAAAGAGATGAATTTTTAACGCCCCGCTTGGGGCGTTTTTTTTGCCTGCGACACATGCGACCGACGGTCGCAGTTGACCCTAAAGCTACTTTAGCCTTCAGACTTTTCCCACTTCCGAACCCGCCGCCATAGGGACATGGGCGCCTTCTCTCCCCTAATTCAAGAGGTAACCCCCATGCGTATTCTTGTGGTTGAAGACGAGCAGAAAACCGCCGACTACCTGCAACAGGGCCTGAACGAAAGTGGCTACGTGGTCGACTGCGCCGCCAATGGTATCGACGGCCTGCACCTGGCCGGGCAACACGCCTATGAACTGGTGATTCTGGACGTGAACCTGCCGGGCAAGGATGGCTGGCAAGTACTGGAAGAATTGCGCCGCAACGGCACCCAGCGCGTGATGATGCTCACCGCCCGTGGCCGGCTGGCTGACAAGATCAAGGGCCTGGACATGGGCGCCGACGATTATCTGGTCAAGCCGTTCGAGTTTCCCGAACTGCTGGCCCGCGTGCGCACCCTGATGCGTCGCAGCGAACACATTCCACAGCCGGAAGTGTTCCGCGTCTCGGACCTGGAACTGGACCCGCGCCGCCACCGCGCTTATCGCGGCACCCGGCGCATCGACCTGACCACCAAGGAGTTCGCGCTGTTGCAAGTGCTCATGCGCCAGGCCGGCGAAGTGCTGACCCGCACACAGATTATTTCCTTGGTCTGGGACATGAATTTCGACTGCGACACCAACGTGGTCGAAGTCTCCATCAGCCGCCTGCGCGCCAAGGTGGATGACCAGAGCGAGGTCAAGCTGATCCACACTATTCGCGGCGTAGGCTACGTGCTGGAAGCGCGCCCATGAAGACCGGCAGCCTGTCGATGCGCCTGGGCCTGACGGTCAGCCTGATGGGCGCGGGCCTGGTGTTGCTGCTGGCGACCCTGGCCTACTTGGCCCTCACCCATGAGCTGGAAAAACTCGCGCGAAAAAACCTGGAAAGCAAGATGGAACAGATCCAGCACAGCCTGGCCCTGGGCCTGGACGCCCATGCCATCCGCGCCCGCCCGCACTCGCTGATGGACCTGGTGATCGGCCACGACAATTTCCACCTGACCATCGTCGGCACCGCGCCCGATAACAGCGTGCTGCTGAACGTCGGCAGCAAGCCCCAGGAACCACTGCTCACCGACTTCAAGCCACGGGAAACCCTGGGCTACCTCAATTGGGTCGACAGCTACGGCAACCAGGTACTCAGTGCCTCCAGCTTGATGCGCCTGGCCAACGGTGAACGTGTGCGGGTGCTGCTGTCCCTGGACCGCATGGACGACCAGGCATTGCTCAGTGCCTACCTGCGCGCCACGCTGATTGCGCTGCCGCTACTGCTGATACTGATTGGCATGGGCGCCTGGTGGCTGGTGCAACGGGGCCTGGCGCCGTTGAAGCAGTTCAGCCAGGTGGCGGCGAAAGTCACCACCCAGGACCTCACCCATCGCTTGTCTGTGGACAACCTGCCCCACGAACTGGGTGAACTCGCCCACGGCATCAACGTGATGCTCGACCGCCTGGATGCCGGTGTGCAGCAACTCTCGCAATTCTCCGATGACCTGGCCCACGAACTGCGCGCCCCCTTGACCAACCTGATGGGCAAGGCCCAGTTGACCCTGTCGCGCCAGCGCCCGCCGCAGGAATACAAGGCGGTGCTGGAATCCAACACCGAAGAACTCGAACGCCTGGCGCGAATTGTCAGCGACATGCTGTTTCTGGCGCAGGTCAGCCATCCGGCGGCGCGGGCCTCATTCACCGAGGTGTCCCTGGCCCAGGAAGCCCAGCGGGTAATGGAGTTGTTTGCCCTGAGCGCCGAAGATAAAGGCGTCACCCTGAGCCTGCGCGGCGATGCCTGGGTGACCGGCGACCGACTGATGATCCAGCGGGCGATTTCCAACTTGCTCTCCAATGCCATTCGCCACACACCCGAGGCCTCTACCGTGTTGCTGTTGGTGGAGACCTACGAGCAGAGCGTATCGCTGTCGGTGGGCAACCCGGGGCGAGGCATTGAAGCGCACCACCTGCCGCACCTGTTCGAACGTTTCTACCGCGCCGATAGCAGTCGTACCCGCGCCGAGGGCGGCACCGGGTTGGGGTTGGCCATTGTGAAGTCGATCATGCATTTGCATCAGGGCCATGCGCATGTCACCAGCCAGCTTGGGCGTTTTACGCGGTTCAGCCTGGTGTTTCCTTCAAAGCCAGCCTAGGCCCAATGTAGGAGCGAGCTTGCTCGCGAAAAACGTCAACGATAACGCGTGTTTCCTGAATAAACGCGGCGCCTGTGGGTTTTTCGCGAGCAAGCTCGCTCCGACAGAGGGTAAGCCCGCACATTGCGGCGTTTTCGCGGTTGTCAGGCGGTCTCTTCATCGCGGCGATGAGCCCATTGGTACAACGCCGGCAGCACCAGCAAGGTCAGCAAAGTCGAAGAAATAATCCCGCCAATCACCACCGTCGCCAATGGACGCTGCACTTCGGCGCCGGTGCCGGTGGCGAGTGCCATGGGGATAAACCCGAGGGACGCCACCAGCGCGGTCATCAGTACCGGGCGCAAGCGGGTCAACGCGCCTTCGTGGATCGCCACCGATAACGAGCGGCCTTCCTCGCGCAGGTTTCGGATGAACGCGATCATCACCAGGCCATTAAGCACCGCCACGCCCGACAAGGCGATAAAGCCCACACCCGCTGAAATCGACAGCGGAATATCGCGCAGCCACAAGGCCATGATCCCGCCGGTAAGCGCGAAGGGGATGCCGGTAAACACCAGCAGGCCGTCCTTGAGGTTGTTGAACATCATGAACAGCAACCCGAACACCAACAGCAACGCTACCGGCACCACGATGCGCAAGCGTTCGGACGCCTCCTTCAACTGTTCGAACTGGCCGCCCCAGGTGGTCCAGTAACCGGCAGGGACTTTCACCTGGGTAGTGATGGCGGCTTCGGCCTCCTCGACAAACGAGCCGATATCGCGCCCGCGCACGTTGGCGCTGACGATCACCAGGCGCTTGCCGTTCTCGCGGCTGATCTGGTTGGGGCCCAGCACCAGGTCGAGGCTGGCAACCTGGGACAAGGCGATAAAGCCCAACTGCCCCGAGGTACTACTCGCCAGCGCCGGCACCGGGATCAACAGCCGTGACAAGCCGTCGATATCGGTGCGCAACGTGTCGGACAAGCGCACCACCATGTCAAAACGCCGATCACCCTCGTACAGCGTACCGGCCTGGCGCCCACCGACAGCGACGGCGATGGTGTCCTGCACATCACCCACATTCAGGCCGAAGCGAGCGGCCTTGTCGCGGTCGATATTGATGGTCAGCACCGGCAGGCCGGAGGTCTGTTCCACCTTCACTTCCGAGGCGCCGTTGAGCTTCTGCAAGGTCTCGGCGATTTCCCCGGCAGTCTGGTTGAGCACCGCCATATCATCGCCGAACACCTTCACCGCCACATCGCTGCGCACTCCGGAAATCAGCTCGTTGAAGCGCAACTGGATCGGCTGCGAGAGCTCATACACGCTGCCCGGCACAATCGCGCTGGCCCGTTGGATATCGGCGATGATTGCCTCGCGGGACTTCTTCGGGTTCGGCCATTGGTCCTTGGGTTTGAGCATCACGTAGCTGTCGGAAATATTCGGCGGCATCGGGTCGGAGGCGATTTCCGCCGTACCGGTGCGCGCAAACACCCGCTCGATTTCCGGCACTTGGGCCAGTAAGGTTTTTTCCAGTTGCTGCTGCATCTGCACTGATTGGGTCAGGCTGGTGCCAGGCACACGCAGCGCCTGTTGGGCAAAGTCACCTTCGCTGAGGCTGGGGATAAATTCACTGCCCATGCGGCTGGCGACCAACCCCGACACGACGATGGTCAGTGCGGCCAGGCCGAACACCAGGGGCCGACGCACCATCACCCAGTTGAGCACCGGGCCATACACCCGACGCGCACTGCGCATGACGAAGTTTTCTTCTTCCTTGACCTTGCCGGTGACGAACAACGCAATCGCCGCCGGTACGAAGGTCACCGACAGAATCATCGCGCCGAGCAAGGCAATCACCACGGTGAATGCCATGGGGTGGAACATCTTCCCGGCCACGCCCGTGAGAGCGAAGATCGGCAGGTACACCACCATGATGATCAACTGCCCGAAGATCAGCGCGCGTCGTGCCTCCTTGGCCGCGGCGAACACTTCGTGCAGGCGTTCACTGCGGGTCAGCAACCGGCCGTGGCGCTGCTGTGCGTGGGCCAGACGGCGGATGGCGTTCTCGACGATCACCACCGCACCGTCAACGATAATGCCGAAGTCCAGCGCGCCCAGGCTCATCAGGTTGGCGCTGACTTTGTTGGTGAACATGCCGGTGAAGGTGAACAGCATCGCCAGCGGAATCACCATCGCAGTGATCAGCGCTGCACGGATATTACCCAGGAACAGAAACAACACCGCCACCACCAGCAACGCACCTTCGAAGAGGTTTTTCTTCACCGTGGCGATGGCTTTTTCCACCAGGTTGGTGCGGTCGTAAACAGTGACCGCCACCACGCCTTCGGGCAGCGAGCGGTTGATCTCCTCAAGCTTTTTCGCCACCGCCTGGGACACGCTGCGGCTGTTCTCGCCGATCAACATGAACACCGTGCCCAGCACCACCTCACGGCCATTTTCGGTGGCGGCGCCGGTACGCAGCTCACGACCAATGTCGACCTGGGCCACATTGCGCACGCGGATCGGTGTGCCGTCCGAGGTGGTGATGACAATGTTGGCGATGTCGTCGATAGACGCCACCTGGCCCGGCGCGCGGATCAACAACTGTTCGCCGCTGCGCTCGATATAGCCGGCGCCGACGTTGGCGTTGTTGCGCTCCAGCGCCGTGACCAGATCGTTGAGGGTCAGGTTGTAAGCGGCCAGGCGCTTGGGGTCTGGCGCAATCTGATATTCCTTGGCGAAGCCGCCGATGGTATTGATCTCGGCCACGCCTGGCACGTTGCGCAGTTGCGGTTTGATGATCCAGTCCTGGATCACCCGCAGGTCGGTGGGGGTGTAAGGCGTACCGTCCTCTTTGCGCACACCGTCCTCGGCTTCGACGGTCCACAGGAAAATTTCCCCAAGGCCAGTGGAAATCGGCCCCATCGCGGTTTCGATGCCGTCAGGCAATTGCTCACGGGCCACTTGCAGGCGTTCGTTGACCAATTGGCGGGCGAAGAACAGGTCGGTGCCGTCCTTGAAAATCACCGTGACCTGGGACAAACCGGAACGCGACAGCGATCGCGTCTGCTGCAGGCCCGGTAGGCCGGCCATGGCGGTTTCGATGGGAAAGGTGACGCGCTGCTCGGTTTCCAGCGGCGAAAAACCGGCCGCCGCCGAGTTGATCTGCACCTGTACGTTGGTGATGTCAGGCACTGCGTCGATGGGCAGTTTCTGATAGCTGGCGATGCCGACACAGGCCATCAACAGCACCGCCAGCAACACGATGATGCGCTGCTCGATGGCGAATTGGATAAGGCGCTCAAACATGGGGAATCACTCGCAGGATCAATGGGCGTGTTCGGCCGAGCCTTTGCCCAGTTCGGACTTGAGGATGAAGCTGCCAGCCGTCGCCACCTGCGCGCCGGCCTCCAGGCCTTTACGCACTTCGACGTAGCCGTTTTCACTGACGCCCAGTTCAAGATGACGGGTGATAAAGCCGTCCGCGGTGCGCACAAACACCGAGGGTTTGTCCTCGACGGTCTGGATAGCGGTTTGCGGCACGGCGACCTTGGCCTGGTAGGTATCGGTGGCCACTTGCACGGCCACAAACAAGCCCGGGCGCCAGGCGTCGTCAGGATTGGGGACCGTCACGCGCACGGTAGCGGTGCGCGTCTGCTCACCGAGCAAGTTGCCCACATAGGCCACGGTGCCCAGCACTTCGGTGCCCATTTCCGTCGAGCTGACTTTCACCGGTTTGCCCACGCGAACCTTGTTCAAGTCCTTGGGAAATACGCCGAAGGTGACCCACACCTGGGACAGATCCGAGAGGGTAAAGGCATTGCTGGTTTCACTGACCACCTCGCCCACCCCCAGGTGTTTTTCCACCACCACACCGGCGAAGGGCGCACGCAGTTCATAACGATTGCCGCCGGCCAGTACCGCGCTGCCGCTGAGCGCAGTCATTTTTTGCCGCGCATTGTTCAGGGCGATTTCGGCTTCTTGCAGGGTCTGCCGCGCCAGCAGGTAATCCTGTTCGGCAGAGATTTTGTCCTGCCACAACTGACGCTCGCGCTGGAAGGTGGTACGCGCCAGTTCGACCCGGCGCTCACTGGCGGCCAATTCGCTGCGCTGGTCGGAAATTTGCTGGCTGGCGATCACCGCCAACAGTTCGCCCTTCTTCACCGACTGGCCCAGGTTGACCTTCACCGCCTCTACCACGCCCGCTGCGCGGGGCACGATGTGGGAGGTACGGTCTTCATCAAAACGCACCTCGCCCGGCAGCGTCAGCACGGTGCTGATGGCACGCGGTTGCGCCTGGGCCAACTGGATGCCGGCAGCTTGAATCTGCTGCTCGGTGAGTTCGAGCTTGCCTTCTTCTTCCTCGGCGTGGGCGAAGCCGGAAAGCATCAGGCCCAAGGCGACGGCGAGCGCCATGCCATGTTTTTTGTTCATCAGGAGACTCCAGGAAAAATCAGAAGCGGGCGAGGTCGCCGTAAATGCGTTCGATGCGTACCCAGGCCTCGGTGGCCTGGGCGGTGGCAGCAAGGTATTGGGTACGGGCCGCGATCAAGGTGCGCTGGGCGTCGAGCACGTCGAGGAAGTTGAACTTGCCCATCTCGAAGCCACGGGTGGCGCTGTCTACCGCACTTTGTGCGGCGGGCAGGATCTGCTGGTTGAACGCGCGCACTTCGGTGTTCGCGGTTTGCCACAGGTCCAGGGCCTGGCGGGTTTCGGTGCGCAGGCGCAGTTCGGCGGCGTTTCGCAGGTCGCGGGCCTGGTCGGCGCGTCGGGTGGCCGCGAGGATGTTGCCCTGGTTGCGGTTGAACAGCGGGATCGGCATCGACACGCCCACCAGGTTCACCCGTTCGCGCACACTGGCGTCGTATTGGCTGCCGATCGACACGTCCAGGTCCGGAATGCGCTGGGCTTTTTCCAGACCCACGCTGGCTTCGTTCTGCACAATGCTGAGTTCGGCCAGGCGCAATTCGGCGGTCTGCTCAAGGCGTGCCAACAATGGCGCGGCGGCGGGTAACGCCGGTACCGAGGTGCTTGGCGTGGCGACGGCCTGGAAGTCGGTGGCGGCGCTGCCGGTGCTGGTGGCGAGGCGACGGTAGGCGTCAGTGAGGCCAATCTGTGCGCGGTTCAATTCCAGACGGATTTGCGACACCTGCACCTGGGCGCGAGTGGCTTCCACCGGCGACGACTTGCCAGCGGTGACGCGCCCATTGGCGACCACCAGGCCGCGCTCGGCAAGCGTCATGGAGCGTTGCGCCAGGTCAAGGCGTTCCTGGGCGCGCAGGGCGCCGTAGTAGCTGTCGATGACCTCGGCGCGCAACTGGTTGCGACGCTGCTCCAGGGTCAGCGCGGCGGCATCCTGGGCGCGGGTGGCCACCTCGATGCGTGCACCGCGCTTGCCGCCCAGTTCAAGGGTCTGGCTGAGTTTGATGCTGGTGGTGCGGCTGTTGCGGCGGGTGTCTTCAGCGTCCCAGGAGGCCACCGGGTTGGGGATCAGGCCGGCCTGTTGCCGGCCGCCTTGGGCGATGTCGATTTCCCATTGTGCGGCCGCCAGGTCCGGGTTGTTGGCGAAGGCGGTTTGCAAGGCTGCATCGAGGGTGAGGGGTTGTGCCTGGGCGGCGTTTGCGGATATCCACACTACCAGTGCCGCCGCCCCCAACAGTGTTCTAACGAAAATTGCCATAACGAGAGTTCCACGCCCATGAAGTCGCTGAGGTTTCCCAGCGGGGGCAATGTAGCTTTCGGTACTTATCAGGGCCGTGGGCGAAAGATTACAAATCCGTTAGCCAGGCTCAGGCATGCACTTCGTCGTGATCGTCATGTTGAAAACCCTCGCCGTCGACCTGGATCGTGGCGTGGGAAATATCGAACTGTTCGTGCAGTAACTCCGTCACTCGGCTGAGGATCTGTTGCTCAGTGCCCTGGGACGCATCCGCGACCAGATGCGTACTCAGCACGTTCTTGCCACTGGTGAGGGCCCAGATATGCAGATCGTGCACGTCCCTGACCCCCGGCACGCTGCGGATGGCCTGCTCCACCCGCTCGATGTCCACACCCTCCGGCACACCTTGCAGCAGGATGTTCATGCTCGCCTTAAGCAACGTCCAGGTGCGCGGCAATACCCAAAAGCCGATGGCGGCCGCGACCACGGAGTCAACCCAACCCCAGCCAGTGAACATGATCACCAGCGCGGCAATGATCACGCCGACGGAGCCCAGCATGTCGCTCCAGACTTCCAGATAGGCGCCCTTGACGTTAAGGCTCTCGCCACTGGCAGCGCTGAGCAGGCGCATGGAGATCAGGTTGACCACCAGCCCCAGCAGCGCAATCACCAGCATGCCGGTGGACTGGATTTCGGCGGGCGCCTGCAGCCGCTGGTAAGCCTCGTACAAGATGTAGAACGCCACGGCGAACAGCAGTAATGCATTGAAGGCGGCCGCCAGGATCTCGAACCGCGCATAACCGAAGGTGCGCTTGCGATCTGCCGGGCGCTTGGCGACTTGGATCGCCACCAGGGAAATCGCCAGGGCCAGGGCGTCGGTCATCATGTGCGCCGCGTCCGACAACAGCGCCAGGCTGCCGGTGATAAAAGCGCCGATGACTTCGGCCAGCATGAAGCTGCCGGTCAGCCCCAGCGCGATCCATAACTTGCGTTCGTGGCCGGCGCGTACTTGGGCGTGGCTGTGTCCTGCGCTCATGAAATGTCCTCGTGGGTTGGGATGGGGCGGATCATAGAGCTATAGGCCAGATCCACTGGCATGGTTTGCAAAATTGTCATCTGAGCGCCAGAGGGTCGTTAGCTTCGGGCGCACCAAAATCGTTCATGCACGCGTTGGGGAAGATGTATCAGGTATGCTTTTCGGGCCGAAACAAAAAGAAACATATTAGCCAACCTGCTCGATAAGGAGTTCCGTCTTGGAGTTATCGACTGCCGCGTGGATGGTTCACGACACCCGCCTCATGCTCTGCGTGCTGTTGGCGATCGCCAGCATCATTGTGCTGATCAGCGCGACCAAACTGCCACCCTTCCTGTCGATTCTGATCGGCACCTTTATCGCCGGGGTCGGCGCCGGCCTGCCACCGGAAGAAGTGGCAAAGGCTTTCAGCAAAGGCGCCGGGACGATTCTCGGGGAAGCCGGGATCATCATTGCCCTGGGTGCGATGCTCGGCGCGCTGATGGCCGAATCCGGCGCGGCCGACCGTATTGCCACCACGTTGCTCGGGCTGGGCAAAGGCAAGTCATTGCCCTGGGTGATGGCGTTGGTCGCCATGGTGATCGGCCTGCCGCTGTTCTTCGAAGTGGGCCTGGTGATGATGGTGCCGATCATCTTTGTGATGGCCAAGCGTTCGAACCAGCCGTTGCTGAAGATCGCCATCCCTGCACTGGCGGGCATGACCACCTTGCATGCCTTGATGCCACCTCACCCTGGGCCGCTGATTGCCGTAGGCGCATTGCACGCCGACCTGGGCCTGACCATGTTGCTGGGCTTTTGCCTGGCGGTGCCGGCAGTGATCCTGGCCGGGCCGCTGTATGGCAACTGGCTGTCCAAGCGCCTGCACGTGGATGAGCCGGCCGATATCGGCGCCTTGTTCAGCGCACCGCCCAAGGCCCCGCGCCAGCCGAGCTTCGGTGTGTCGCTGCTGATCATTCTGTTGCCGGTAATCCTGATGCTCGGCAGCACCTTGGCTAAAGTCGCGTTGGCGCCGGAAAGCACCCTCGCCCTGACCTTGAAATTCCTCGGTGAACCGCTGGTCGCCCTCGGCCTGGCCGTAATCGCCGCGGTCGTCTGCCTGGGTTGGGCGGCGGGCATGCCACGCGCCGACGTCGGCAACACCCTGCGCAAAGCCCTGGCGCCCATCGCCGTACTACTGCTGACTATCGGCGCCGGCGGCGGCCTCAAGCAAACCCTGCTGGACGCCGGCGTCAGCCAGACCATCAGCAAAGTCGCCGAAGGCGCGCACATGCCCTACCTGCTGCTGGCCTGGCTGATCGCCGTGGCCCTGCGCCAGGCCACCGGCTCGGCCACCGTCGCCACCACCACGACCGCCGGCATCCTCGCGCCGATGATGGCCGGGTTGGCGGCGACGCAAAGCTCATTGGTCGCCCTGGCCATCGGCGCCGGCTCGGTGTTCTTCTGCCACGTCAACGACGCCGGGTTCTGGATGGTGCGTGAGTACTTTGGCTTGCAGTTGAAACAGACGATCTGGGTGTGGTCGGTGTTGCAGACGATTGTTTCGGTGGTCGGGTTGGTGGGGACCTTGTTGCTCTGGCACTTCCTAACCTGATCCTCAGGCGGCCAGGCTGTGGCGTTTGCCAAACAACGCCACACTCGCCACCCCCACCGCCCCCATCACCACGCAATACCCCACGCAGATCCACGGGCTGGTCGGCATCAGCGCGATCAATAACAACGGTGTAGTACTTGCCCAGAGTGCATAGGCAATGTTGTAGGTGAAGGAAATGCCCGACACCCGCACCTGCGCCGGAAACAGCCCGACCATCACCGACGGCACCGCGCCCACCACGCCGCAACTCAGGCCCGCCACGGCATACGCCGCGCCGAGCCACACACCGCCGGCGATCAGGCTGGCGTACAGCAGCGCAATGCCCACCGGCAGCAACAGGCTGTAGACCAATACCGCGCGCCATGCGCCGATGCGGTCCACCAGCAGGCCGGCGAGCACGCAGCCGATATTCAGGAAGACGATGCCCAGGGCGCTGAGGGCGAAGGTGTGGCTGGGGCTCATGCCGAAGGTTTTCTGCATCATGGTCGGGGTAATGACCACCAGCACTACCACGGCAGACGTCAGCACGCAGGTAAGGATCATCGCCGGCAGCAGCACGGCGCGATGGTCGCGCAGCACGGTGCGCAAGGGCATTTCGGCGGCGGCCTGGCGACGCGCCTGCATCTCCAGGAACACCGGGGTTTCACTGAGCCAGCGGCGCAGCCATACGCCGATCACACCGAATACGCCGCCCAGCAGGAAGGGGAAGCGCCAGGCGTAATCGAGGATTTCGGCGGGGGTGAAGACCTGCGCTAGCAAAGTGGCGGTCAGCGCCCCCAGCAGGTAACCGAAGGTCAGGCCGGCCTGCAAAAACCCCAAGGCATAGCCACGATGGTGACGCGGTGCGTGCTCGGCGACGAAAGTCCAGGCGCTGGGCACTTCGCCGCCCACTGCTGCGCCTTGCAGCACGCGCAGCGCCAGCAGGATCAGCGGGGCGAAATAGCCGATTTGCGCGTAGGTCGGCATGACGCCGATCAGCAGGCAGGGCAAGGCCATCATGAGGATGCTCAAGCTGAAGACACGCTTGCGCCCCAGGTGGTCGGCAAAGTGCGCCATCAGGATGCCGCCCAGTGGACGGGCGAGGTAGCCGGTCACGAAAATGCCGAAGCTTTGCAACAGGCGCAGCCACTCGGGCATTTCCGGCGGGAAGAACAGTTGGCTGAGGGTCAGCGCAAAGAACACGAAGATAATGAAGTCGTAGATTTCCAGGGCGCCGCCGAGGGCAGCCAGGCCCAGGGTTTTGTAGTCGGAGCGGGAAAAACGCTGCGCCCGTGGGGAAAAGGTGGCAGTCATGTGCAGGCTCGGCAGGCAAACAAAATGGCGTGCAGGTTATGAGCTGAGCCCATCGATGGCAATCGTGACGGATATATTTGTTTTACTCATTGATCGTTGAAGATAACAACATTCCCAAATCAATGGCCGTAGAGGAACATGCCGTAAAACTGCCAAACCCCATAATAACTACAAGAGGAAAGACTCGTGGCCGATGCTATCGAAGACAGCCGCTATGCCCGATTTGCCCTGCGTTGCTCCAACTTCGCCGAGCGCTGGTTTCCTGACTCCTGGGTGTTTGCCGCCCTCGCCGTGATCATCGTCGCCGTGGCGACCCTGGGCATGGGCGCCGCACCGGCCGAAGCGGCCAAGGCATTTGGCGATGGGTTCTGGAGCCTGATCCCGTTCACCATGCAGATGGCCTTTGTGGTGATCGGCGGTTACGTGGTCGCCAGCTCACCGCCGGCAGTGAAGTTGATCGACCGCCTGGCGCGCATTCCCAAGAATGGCCGTTCGGCTGTGGCCTGGGTGGCGTTGATTTCCATGGTGGCGTCGTTGCTTAACTGGGGCCTGTCCCTGGTGTTCGGCGGTTTGCTGGTGCGGGCATTGGCCCGGCGCACGGATTTGCGCATGGACTACCGTGCCGCTGGCGCTGCAGCGTACCTGGGCCTGGGGGCCGTATGGGCGCTGGGGCTGTCGTCGTCGGCCGCGCAGTTGCAGGCCAACCCGGCCAGCTTGCCGCCGTCGATTCTGTCGATCACCGGCATGATCCCGTTCACCGAGACTATTTTTTTGTGGCAATCCGGCGTGCTGTTGCTGGCGCTGATCGTAGTGTCGCTGATCATCGCCTACGCCACCGCGCCTGGCCCCAACAGCGCCCGGGATGCCAAGGCCTGCGGCATTGACCCGGCCTTCAACCTGCCCAAGCCGCAGGCGCCGACGCGCCCCGGTGAATGGCTGGAACACAGCCCGTTGCTGACGATTCTGCTGGCGTCGCTGGCGGCCGGCTGGCTGTTCCATGAGTTCTCGACCAAGCCGGCGATCAGCGCCATCTCGGGGCTCAATACCTATAACTTCCTGTTCATCATGGTGGGCGCGCTGCTGCACTGGCGCCCGCGCAGCTTCCTCGATGCCGTGGCCCGTGCGGTGCCGACCACCACCGGCGTGCTGATCCAGTTCCCGCTGTACGGCTCGATTGCCGCACTGATGACGGTGGTCAAGGGCGGCGACGGCCAGACTCTGGCGCACCATATCTCGACGTTCTTCACCTCCATCGCCTCCCACGACACCTACGCCCTGCTGATGGGCGTTTACTCAGCAGTGCTGGGCTTCTTCATCCCCTCAGGTGGCGGCAAGTGGATCATCGAAGCGCCGTATGTGATGCAAGTGGCCAATGATCTGCAATACCACCTGGGCTGGGCGGTGCAGATCTACAACGCCGCCGAGGCGCTGCCGAACTTGATCAACCCGTTTTATATGTTGCCGTTGCTGGGTGTGCTGGGGCTGAAGGCACGGGATTTGATCGGGTTTTCGTTCGTGCAGTTGCTGGTGCATACGCCGCTGGTGTTGTTTCTGCTGTGGGCGTTGGGAACGACGCTGAAGTATTTGCCGCCTGTGATGCCCTGAATAACGAGTGACCGCAACTGTTGGTAGAACAGTTGCGGTCAAGGATTTACAGGAAGGCGTGCCAATAGATCAGGTAATGCACTCTGTACAAGGAATATGTGAATGGCGTGCCGCGAAGTCCGGATGCTGATCCATGATTTTCGTCGACACTTCACCAATGATGATCAGGCTCATGACCACAGCTTGTTGTGTTCGCCGGTCCTCCAAAAACTCTTCTTTGCTCAAGCCCTCTACAAAAGTGATCGCGTCAGTGGCAGCTTGCCAGATAATCCCCTAGCCGACTTTCCGTCATACTGGCCGGGCCTCCGCTAGCACTTTATCGCGAAACTTCAAAGGCAAGTCGCCAGGCGTAAGCAGGTCGACATTAACGCCGAGCAAGTCCTCAAGCTCGACCTGCAACCCACCGAGATCAAAGAGCGTTGTGCCCGGCGGCGCGTCTACCAGCAAATCAAGATCACTGCCTTCTTGGTCAGTCCCCATCAGTACCGACCCAAATACTCTGGGATTGGAAATACGGAAACGTCCGACCACTTCTCGTACAGCCGTTCGTTGCAGATCAAGTGCAGTTGAAGGTCTCACGACTCACCTCAGTGATGTGCATTAGAAGGGCAGTCTAGCAGCGCTTGAGCCGTGTAGACACGCCCCGCCCATCACACGCCTGTCTTTGTTCCGTCACATTCCATTGCTACCGTCCTGCGAAATATCTTGCAACATCTCGCCAAGGATTCCTCGCAATGAGTGACGAGCACAACGACCACCCTGCCCACGACTGCGCCCCCAAAACGCGGGTAGACACCAGCCGTCGGCGCTTCCTCGGCGGTGCGGCGGTGTTGGGGGTGGGGGCGACCTTGAGTGCCTGCGGCAATACCAGCGAAGCACCGAACCCACCCGTGGCGCGGCCGCTCACGCCCCAGGAACTGGACAAGGCGCTGCGCGAGCAGGTGAAAACCGTGGTGGTGATTTATGCCGAGAACCGCAGCTTCAACAACCTGTTCGCAGATTTCCCCGGGGTGGAGAAACCGCTGTCGGCGTTAACCGCCAAGGACTTCCAGCAGCGCGACCGCGATGGCAGCGTATTGCCTGCCCTGCCACCGAGCTGGGGCGGTGTGTTGCAGGTCGGCCCACAAACGGTGGACGGGGTGACTTACCCCAGCGAAGTGCAATTCCAGCAAAACCTGCCCAACGCGCCGTTCGCCCTCAAAGGCCCGCAGGGCGAAGACCTGCCATTGAGCCTGGTGACCCGCGACCTATGGCACGTGTTCTACCAGAACCAGATGCAGATCAACGGCGGCAAGAATGATGGTTTTGTCGCCTGGGGCGATTCCGGTGGGCTGGTGATGGGCCATTACGCCCAAAGCCGTTATGCCCTGCGCCTGTGGGACGTGGCCAAGGAGTTTGTGCTGTGCGATAACTTCTTCCAGGGCGCGTTTGGTGGCTCGTTCCTTAACCACCAGTACCTGATCAGCGCCACCGCGCCGTTTTATCCCAATGCCGCGCAGTCGGTGGCCAAGGCGCAGATCGCCACGCTGCAAAGCGATGACCCCAGCGACACGCGCCTAAAGCCCTTGGACACGTCACCGGCCAGCGCCATGACCGGCCCACCACAATTCGGCCCCAGCGCACTGACACCCGATGGTTACGGCGTAAACACCCTGGCCCCACCCTACTGGCCCACCTGGATCCGCGACCCGCAAAACCCGGATTACTCCAAGCCCGACCTGCCCAATGTGCTGGTGCCGCAAACCCACGAGCATATTGGCGACAAGCTGTCGAAGAAGAACATCGACTGGGCCTGGTACGCCGGTGCGTGGCAAGCCACCCTGGAGCAGTTCAAGGACTCCGGCGGCATCCCCAAGATTCCGAATTTCCAGTACCACCACCAGCCGTTCAATTACTTCAAGCAGCAAGGGCCGCAAAACCCGGCAGAACGTGCCAGGCGTCTGCGTGACGGCGGTTTGGGCGATGAGTCAAGCACCAACCGGTTCTTCGCCGACGCCCAGGCCGGCAAGCTGCCCGCCGTGAGCTTCTACAAACCCCAGGGCAACTTGAACATGCACGCCGGTTATGCCGACGTGGCCTCGGGCGACCGCCATATCGCCCGCGCCTTGAAGGTGCTGCAAGAAAGCCCGCAGTGGAAAAACATGGTGGTGGTGGTGACCGTGGATGAAAACGGCGGCTGGTGGGACCACGTGGCGCCGCCCCAGGGTGACCGCTGGGGCCCGGGCTCGCGGGTTCCGGCGCTGGTGGTGTCGCCGTTTGCCCGCAAAGGCACGGTGGACCATACGGTGTACGACACGGCATCGATCCTGCGTTTGATCACCCGGGTGTTCCAGTTGGAAACCCTGGACGGCCTCAAGCAGCGCGATGACGCGATGATCGCGCGCGGCCAGAAACCCATGGGCGATCTGAGCAATGCCTTGCAGTTCAGCCTGTAGGGGCTTATCCAATAACGACATGCCGGGCGATTTAACACGCGATTTTCCCGGTCAGCCGCTACTGTGTGCAGGTGGGCTTCCATCCCGCGCAGACGGGCTTCGCTGACAAGGAATCGACTATGTTTAAACCGACCAGGCTGTCCTTCACCCTCGCCGCACTACTGGCGAGTGCGGTCGTACAGGCCGACATCGAGGTGCCACTGGGCAGCACGCAGCGCGTCACCCAGTTGTTCGCGTACCCCAACAACTGCAATGTGATCTGCTTCCGGCCATGGTCACTGGAGCAGACCGCCGAACACTATTTGAACCAGAGCCTGCAACGTGACGGTTACAGCCGGGCCAAGGTCAGTGTGAAGACCCACGACGGTCAGGTCACGGCGTCCTTCAGCGGCGTGCCCGACAGTTACGGCCAGCCACTGACCACGCTGCTCAATACCGCCGACCTGGCTTACCAAGGCGCCAGCCAGCTCAACAGCGATGGCAAATGGGCCTACAACTGGTACCTGTTCCTGCCGTTGGGCATGGCCCTGGAAAACCGCAAAAGCATCGAGCTGTTGCACTTCCCTCCGGATTACTCGCTGACCCAGGCCCAGGATTACCTGGAATCGGCCACCACCGACCGCTGGGCCACCTTGTTAAGCGAAAATGGCGTACCGGCCACGGAAACGCCGGCGTACCAGACCATCATCGATATCGCGCCCATCGCTGCGCCGTCCAATGCCGGCAAAGACCTGGAAACCGTCTACGGGTATTTCACCGACTACCAGACCCGCATGGTCAAGGAACTGAGCCTGCGCCCTGGCGGCGCATTACCCATGGTGGCCTTCGGCGCGCCAGTGCGTAGCTGGATCAAGCAACAATACGGGCAAACCGTGGGCGTGCTGAGCCTGGCGCAGATCAGCCCGGAGCCTGGCAAAACCGTCGCGGTATTGGGCGCCAACCACCCAAGTTACATTTGGTATGCGGCCAGCCCCGACAGCTATGACGGTGATGAACAAAAGGCTGATGACGCCGGTTTGAAAGTGATGGGCCAGGACTTGAGCGCCGCCTGCTGGCAAGCAGGCATGGGCCAGAAACCCGCCAGCGATGCGAACGTATTGCTCAAGGCCTGCCTGAACACTTGGCAAGTCACGCGCAAGGAGCAGACGTGTGAATTGTTCTACACCTCGGTGCGCCACCTGACGCCTGAGCAGGCCAACGCCAAGTGCGCCACAGCGCCTATCAAAGCGCAGTTGAAACTGTTGAGAAATGCCGCTCCCACGCCCACCGTCATAGCCCCCGCGCTTTAAGGCGAAGAAACCGTTTCTACTGTCAACTTTGACAGTAGAAACCGGATCCCACTTCGGCGAATCTAGGGCCGCGCCCATTTGCTGCAAGACTGGCCGTCACACCCGCAGGTCCATGCAGCCCCGCTCAGGAGAGTGATGAAAACTCGAGCCATGGATAAGGCTGAAACGGCTGTGAATGACTGCCTCTATCCCTTCAAGACGCTGCTCGTGGAACAGGGTTACCCCTCGACCGAGCACTTTGAGGTCAAGCAAGAGGCTGAAGGGGTTGCGGCCAGGGTCACGGCGCGCGTGGCCTTTGAGAGTCGCACGCGCATTGCTAAGGTTTCCGGTTATGCCGTGAGCGAACGGCGCCCGTACACGCTGCAACTGTCACCCCGCATCCACTTGTACGATTGTTGGCTCTGCGGCCTGTTACAGCACTCCTGCAACCCGAACGTGTTTCTAGACACCACGTACCTGGAGCTATGGACGGTGCAACCCATCGGCGCCGGCAGCTTGCTGACGCTGGATTACGCCACCACCGAAGACACACTGGCCCGGCAGTTCGCTTGCCATTGCGGCGAGCTGAACTGCCGGGGCTGGATCACCGGCAGCAAGGAGCCGCTGAACGCCGAAGGCCAGGCCTTCATGGCCTGGTGGCGTGAGCACAAACGACCTTAGGCTTCGCCCAACGGACGCAGGCGGTATTGCGGCGGCAGTTGCTCGAAGCCACTGATGGTGGTGTTCAAACTCTTCCAGCGACCGTCCTTGATGCCATAGATACAGCCATGGATCGACAGGCTCTGCCCGCGATGCCAGGCATTTTGCACAATGCTGGTGTGGCCGACGTTGGCCACCTGCTGGATCACGTTGAGCTCGCACATGCGGTCCACACGCTCTTCTTCGGTCGGCAACTGGGCCAGCACATCGCGGTTTTCGTAGTAAAGGTCGCGAATGGTGCGTAGCCAGCCGTCGATCAGGCCGAACTGGCGGTCCTGCATCGACGCACGCACGCCGCCACAGCCGTAGTGACCGGTGACGAGGATGTGTTTGACCTTGAGCACATCCACCGCGTACTGGATCACCGACAGGCAGTTGAGGTCAGTGTGCAGCACCACGTTGGCCACGTTTCGATGCACAAACAGATCACCGGGCAACATGCCGACGATCTCGTTGGCCGGTACACGGGCATCGGAGCAGCCGATCCACAGGTATTCCGGGGTCTGCTGGCGGGCGAGCTTGGCGAAGAATTCGGGATCTTCCTGTTTGATCGCGTCCGCCCAGCGTTCGTTGTTATCAAGCAGGTCTTGTAGTTCGTTCATCAGGGAAGCCTCAGGAATGATGCGCAGGTTTGTGACTGACAAGCCCTCGTCCGGGTCACGCCAGGCGCTAATTAGCTTGAATTTTTTGGCTGCCATGCCTGTCCACACACTATAAGCCCCACAGTATGAGGATTGGCCATGACTGAATCACGACGTCCCTACGGCGCAACGCAGCCGGAACCGATCGATGACAACGAAGACCGCATGGGTGAGATGCGCGAGCTGGATTTTGACGAGCAGGACCAGACTGCGGAAATCGGCGACGAGCTGCCCCGCCGTGAGCGCGACCATCTGATGCCCGACGAACGGGTGCGCGAAGCCGGGCTGACCGGCGCATCGACGGATGATCATGAATCCACCGACGACGATATGAGCCCGGAGACGCTGATCCGTGAGGACGGCGCGCGGGATGCGCAGGAGGAAGGCGAAGACAATGCCGCCGACTATGACTTGAGCGTCGTGGGAGAGAATGACATTGGTGGCGGGAATGGGTTGGATGAGGCGGAACTGGCTGATCTGGACCCACTGAACGGCAAGCGCTGACCCTGTGGGAGCTGGCTTGCCTGCGATGGTATCACCGCGGTGTTACTTGAAGACCGAGGTGCCTGCATCGCGGGCAAGCCCGGCTCCCACAGAGGTTCTGCACATAGGGGGCTCTGTATTTAATCGACCAGGGTGCACGCCATCACGACTGCATCTTCGCGGCCACCCACAGCGGGGTAGTAATCCCGGCGACGGCCGATCTCGTTGAAGCCATAACGCTCATACAGGCGAAACGCGCCGGTATTGCTGTCCCGCACTTCGAGGAAGCATTCTCGCGCATTGGCGGCATAGGCACGCGACATCAAATGCTCCAGCAGCGCCAGGCCCAAACCACGGCCCTGGTTTTCCGGCTTCACAGTAATGTTCAGCAAGTGCGCTTCATCGAGAATGATCTGCACCACCCCGTGCCCCACTTGCTGCTCGCCTTCGAACATCAGCCAGATCTGGTACTTGCCCAGCCCGTCGAGAAAAATCCCGCGGGTCCAGGGGTGGCTGAACGCCGCGTATTCGATTTTCAGCACGGCCTCGAGTTCGGCCTCGGTCATCGGGCGAAAGGATAAAGCCTCACTCATCAGTTGTTTTCCAGCGCGCCATCAGCCGGCGCATGGCTTGCCAGACATCAGCCTTACGCTGTGGCTCTTCCATTAATAATTCCAGGCCCGGCAGGGCCCACACCGAACCCAGGCCTTCAACCTGCAGCTCGCGGTACCAGGCCTCGGCGTTTGCTTCACCGGCAAACCGCACAGCGGGCAGGCCGATCAGCCACAGGCACACGCAAGGCTCGTCTTCCAGGCGTGCCGAGACAAACCCCTGGACGAAATCTCGTGCGGCCTCGGGGCCCTGGTCCATGGTGCCGCGCACCAGCAGCGGCCAGCGCACCGGCTCACCGACGATTTGCGGGCTGTCGGGCAGGCCGGCGGCGCGCAGCATGTCCTTGAGCAAAAGGTAGGCCGGGTCGCGGGACTGGAAACGTTCGCCGGTCGGCAGTTCCACCAGCAACAGGCAACGCCCGGCCCGCAGCAATTGCAGGGCAAAGCGTGGCGGCGGCACGACCGGCGCCTTGGCCACCGGCGCAGCCTCCTCCAGCACCTTGGCAGCTTTGGTCACCGGCGCAGGGCGCGGCACTTCGATCTTGGCCCGTTCGACCACCGGGCGCGTCTCAGGGGTGGGCTTGACCACCGCCACGGGCGCGGCCGCTTCTTCCCCCGACGACTCGAACGCCTCATAAGGCTCAAGCGCCTGCAACAACTCGGGCCGCGACGGCGCGGCAAACGGCAGTTCGGTGCGGGGCAGCCAGTTGACCACCTGCATGGCGGTCAAGTAAGCGCGACGTCGGGACTCGATAAGCACAGCTCGGCCACTTGTGGATAAGTAAAGAGCGGGGATTCTACCGCTGTTCGGCAACAATCGCCCACTGCGCACTGACCGGCTGTGGATAAATCCCGCGCCTGATGCAGTACAATCGCGACTTTTAATCGCCAACCAGCCGGCCATTCCCATGATCGAACCCAAGCGCGTCCTGCGCGCCCTCGCCGAACACTGGGCCTTACTTGAGCCTCTGTGCGAACACTTCGACCAAGGCACCCTGAGCCTGGCCGAGCTGCGCGCACAGTTGGCCGCCCAACAACTGGACAGCACGCCCCAGGACATCACCAGCCTACTGGACGTGTGGATTCGCCTGGATATCCTGGTACCTGTCGCCAAGAGCCCGAACCGTTTCGAGCTCAACGCGCAGATCCACGACTTCCTCGCCTATCTTCGCAAGGAGCACCGGCTTGGCCTGTGCCTGGAAATCGAAGCCTACCTGCGCCACCTGGAGCGTCTGGCCGGTTACATCCAGGACGCCTTCGACATCCGTGACGGCCACGACCTGGCCCGGCAACTGCGCCTGCTGGATATGCGCGTGCGCGATGTGCTCAAAAAACTCGCCAACGACGAACAGGCCCTCGCCGCCGTGGCCGACCGCGCCAAGACCAGCGACCGCCAGATCCCGTTGCGCCAGCGTTACGCCGAGGTATTGGCGACCTGGGACGAATACGTCGAGCCGATGATCCAACTGGTGAACGCCGACGGCGCCTTCGAGCAAGGCGTACGCAAGGTGGAAAACGTGCTGCTGCGCATGCTCACCGAGCAACAGCGTCTTGGCCACCTGGTAGATGACGACATGCTGCTGCGCACCCATGCGCGCATCCTCGAGATGCAAACCAGCGCCCAGCTGACCTTGCGCCATGCGCGGGAGTTGCTGCTGCCGCTGCGTGAAGAAGCACGCCGGCATAACGCCGTGACTCGCGGTGCGGCGCTGGCCCTGTCGGCGATTCGCCGCAAAGGCCTGGACGCGGTGCCGCAAGCGGCGATGCCGATGTTCACCCGGCCGCAAAGCACCTTTTTGGGCAGTGCGAGCCAGGTCGAGGCCTATGTGTATGCCCTGGCCAATTTCGAACCCAAGCCGGCGCGTTTCCCCAAGGCGCACAAGTCCCACAAAGGCGAAGCCCAGCGCGCACCGCGTACGGTCAAGGAAATGCTCGAACGCTGCGAAGACGCGCTGCCGATGCCCGACCTGATGACCTGGCTGCTGGAGCAGGAACCGGACGGCGCCACCGATGAATTGCTGTACTGGTTTTCGCGCCTGTCCCGGGAAAAACGCTTCAAGCGCGAGCGCCTGGAACGTCGCGATTACCACACCCACGAGCACCAGGTCAGCCTGCGCTCCTTCGCCCTGCTCCCGGCCGGCGTCGATGCCACCGAGAATTCTGCGAGCACGCCTTATGCATCTTGATCTATCCGAACTGTCCCAGCTGGCGCCGATCTTTCGCGAGCTGTTCAAGGGTTACCACGTCAGCCGTCGCGACCCGGAGCTGTACGCGCAATTGTCGAACTTCCAGGACCAGTACCGCACGCTGTTCAAGGCCCTGGGCTTTGAGCTGGTGTGCGATACCCGCGGCTTCTATTACTTCGTGCCGGACACTGCCGTGGCTGCCGCGCAGGTGAACAAAACCGCCCAGCGCCTGGCCCTGTTCACCTTCATCATCGTCGAACACCTGGCCGACCAGGGTCGCGACCCGATTGCGGTGCTCGACGGCGGCAGCCTGGGCCGCGATGAATTGCCTTCGTTGCTGGAGAAATACCGTGACCTGTTTATCCAGGCCGAGGTGCAGACCCAGGAAGAGCTCGAAGAAAAAATCATGCGCCGCATGACCCAACTGGGTTTTGCCAGCGAAGACAACGGTATCTACCGCTTCCTGCCGCCGATGCACCGCTTCCTGGATGTGTGCCTGTCGGTGCAGCAGGACCGCGACCTTGCCGCCAGCGTACACAGCGTACTGCCGCTGCCGGCACCGGTGATTATCGACGAGGACAGCGACGAGAAACTGCTGAAGACCGATGACCCGCTGGATCTGAGCGCCTTCACCGAAGAAAGCGAAGAAGATGCCTTGGCCCGTGCCATTGCCGAAGAACAGGAGACCGACGCATGAGTAAGGAACGCTACGGCATCCGCCGCTTCGCCCTATTGAACACTGCCGGTTACAGCCTGGGCTTGTTCCCGCTGGAAGAGCCGCTGTCGGTGTATGGCGCCAACAACCTGGGTAAATCCGCCTCGATCAACGCCTTGCAATTCCCGATCCTGGCACGCATGTCGGACATGAGCTTCGGCAAGTACACCCTGGAACAATCGCGGCGTTTCTACTTTGCCACCGACACCAGCTACATCCTGGTAGAAGTCTCTCTGCCCCACGGCCCGCACGTTATCGGCGTGGTCGGCCGCGGCCCGGGCGGCGGCTTTGGTCACCAGTTCTTTGCCTACGCCGGCAAGCTGGACCTTACCCACTACCAGAAAAACGACACCTGCCTGCGTCAGAAAGAGCTGTTCACCAACCTTGAGCGCGAGGGCCTGAAAGCCTACGAGCTCAAGCCCGATGAACTGCGGCGCTTGCTGGTGGGCGGGCATACGTCGGTCCCGCTGGACCTGACGCTGATTCCGCTGCGCTCCACCAGCGAGCAGAGCCTGAAGACGTTCCGCGCGCTGTTTATCAACCTGCTGCACATGCGCGAAATCACCGCGGCCAAGCTCAAGCAACTGTTCCTTGATGCCTTCGAACACAGCCTGCGTTCGGGCAGTGTCGACTACATCGCGGCCTGTGAAGAAGCCTTCCGTGATGTGCGACGCATGGAGCAGGACTACAACTCGCTGGTGGCTGCCGGCCCCTTGGTTGAAGCCCTGGCCAATGGCGTGAAACAGCGCGACGCCCTGCGCGGCAAACTGCATCGCCTGTCGCCGCTGCTGGATTCGTTGCTGGGCACCTGGTCGGACTACGCCAGTGCGCGCAAGGAAGAGCTGACCATCCAGGCCGAACACTACCGCAACGAGCAGGACGCGCTGCAAAACGACCAGCGCGGCGGCACACAGGAGCTGATGCGCCTGGAGCGGGAAATCAGTGGCATCCAGCGTTGGTTGGGCGAGTTGTCCGTGCTCAAGCACCGCTTTGCCCTGGTGGATGACGTCAAGATGCTGGAGCAGCAATTGCTCGCCGCCAAGGATGCCCACGATGAACTGGCGGGCGCCTTGGCGCAGTCGCGGCAGTTCAGCGCCGAGGACTTGGAAGAACGCCTGCGCGACCTGGAAAAGCGCTTGAAGTCGGTCAAGCAGCAACTCGATCACGCGGACAACAACAGCTACGCCAAGCTGCGCGAAGAATTTTCGCAGCAGGATGTCGAGCGCCTGATGCGCCTGTTCAACAGCTCGCTGTTCAGCTTGCCGCTGGGCGAACATGGCATCACGCTGGACGAGGACGGCCAGTGGGTCAAATCCCTGGAGCAGATTCTCGATGGCTTCAAGGGCGAGCGCTTTGAGGTGCCGGGGCTGTCCATCGACATCTCGCACATCGAGCCGCCGGCACTGCAAGCCCTGGCGGATCGCGCCGCGTTGCGTGACCAGAAAGAGCGCCTGGAAAAAGAGCTCAAGCAACTGAAAACCCAGCAGGCCGTGGCGTCCGACCGCGCCGCAAGCAAGACCCAGACCGAAGCGCTGTACCAGCAGGTACTGGATGCCCAAAAGGCCCTGGAAGACTTCCGCCGCACCCAGACCCTGAGCGCCGAAGAAGGCGAGAAGCTGGAAAACCTGGCGCAGATGGAAGCGGCCCAGGACGAGTTGAAGCGTTCCAGCGATGCCTTTACCGAGCGCGTCCAGCAACTGTCGGCCAAGCTGCAACTGGTCGGCCGTCAGATCGGCGATATGGAAGCCAAGCAACGCACGCTGGATGACGCGTTGCGCCGTCGTCAGCTGTTGCCGGCGGACCTGCCGTTCGGTACGCCGTTCATGGACCCGGTCGACGACTCCATGGACAACCTGCTGCCGCTGCTCAATGACTATCAGGACAGCTGGCAGGGTTTGCTGCGCGCCGATGGCCAGATCGAAGCGCTGTACGCCCAGGTGCGTCTCAAGGGCGTGGCCAAGTTCGACAGTGAGGATGATGTCGAGCGTCGTCTGCAACTGCTGATCAACGCCTATGCGCACCGTACCGACGAGGCGCTGACCCTCGGCAAGGCGCGCCGTGCAGCGGTCACCGACATCGCCCGTACCCTGCGCAACATCCGTAGTGACTACGACAGCCTGGAACACCAGTTGGCGTTGTTCAACCGTGAGATCAACAAGCGCCAGGTCTCCAACCTGCAAAGCTTCCGCATCGTACTGGCGCCGAACAAGGAAGCGCTCAAGCATATCGACCAGATCATCCACAGTGCCGGTCAGTATGAAGAAGGCGAGACCCTCTCGGTGTTCGACCTCAGCCAGAGCGCCGAACAGGACAACAAGAACGAAGAAGCCAAGGAATACCTGGCTCGCCTGGTCGCCGCCAACCATAACCAGTTGGGCCTCAAGGATTTGTTCGAATTGGCGTTCGAAATCACCAAGGTCAACGGCCAGCCGGTGATCCATACCGACATCGACGGCGCTGCGTCCAACGGCACTACCATGACCATCAAGGCGCTGACCAACATGTACTTGTTGCTGCACCTGATGGACCGCGACCAGGCCGGTCGCGTGCGGTTGCCGTACTACCTCGATGAAGCGGCAGACATCGATGAGAAGAACCAGGCAGCACTGCTGGAAACCAGCCTGCAATTGGGCTTTGTACCGATCCTGGCGAGTGTGAAGCCGCAGGTGTCCGCCCAGGTGGCGATCGACCTGGAGGGCGGCAGCGGGCCGAACGGGATCTACATTGATGAGGCGGACTGGAAGTACATCCGTCGCCATGATGTGGTGAAGGCGACGATGAATGTGCAGGCGGACGAGCCGGAGCTGGATGAAGTCTGACGGGCTGTACTGAAAGGCAAAAAGGCCGCGATCTTTTGGGATCGCGGCCTTTTTTTCGGCTTGGGATTTGCGGTGTGTTTGTGGGCCTCATCGCGGGCAAGCCCGGCTCCCACAGTTGGAATGCATACTTGCTGAAAATGCATATCCCTGTGGGAGCCGGGCTTGCCCGCGATAGCCGCGCCTCGGTTTATTTACCGAGTGGAATCTTAGGCGCCCAGGTCAGCCATTCATCCTCAAACTTGTCGAACAACGGGAACGTCTGCTGCGGCCGTGCCGGGTTACCCATGCGCTCGCCATCCGGCGTGGCAAAGGCGATGCCGCCGGCCACCAGCGTTTCAAGGGACTCGGTACGCACGGTCGCGCCCTTGAACAAGCCGAAGTCGAGGCCAAAGCCGCTGGTGTTCCAGAAGCGGCTGCCACTGCGTACCAGAGGTGCGTACTTGGGCTCGATCAGGATGTGCACCAACACACGGTCGGCGGTCTGGCCCAGCTCATAGCCGGTGACTTTGCCGACCGTCACTTCACGGTAGGTGACCGGTACCCCTTCCTTCAACGAACCACGGCGGGCGGCGCTGAGTGTGAGGCTCAGGCCAGCTTCCTGATGCACGGTTTCAGGCGGCTGGGTCAGGGCGACAAAGCTCTTCTGCGGGCCGGCGTTTTTCGCGGCCGGTTGCACCTCGATGTATTGGCCAGTGACCAGGGTCTCCAGGTTAGCCGTCTTCATCAGCCCCAGTTCCGGCTTGACCACCCAGAACTGGCTGCCCGTGCGCGCAATGCGGTCCGCAACCTGAGTGATACGCGCCTTGAGCAGCACCGACTGCATGTCGGCACTGAGGTCGACACTTTCGATCTTGCCCACATCCAGCCCCTTGAAGCGCACCGGTGTGCCGGCGCTCAGGCCGTCGGCGCGGTCGACTTTGATGGTCACCAGAGTGCCGTGCTGGTTGGCGGCATCACGGTCGGCATACAGGCGAAAGCGCGGGATGCGATGTTTCAATGGCACGTTCGGTTCCGGCGTTTCGAAGGCGATACCGCCCGCCATCAGGCTGGCCAGGGATTCGCTTTTGACCTGGATACCGCCGGTGAGCCCGCCCGTAAGGGTGACGCCGCTGGCATTCCAGAAGCGCGTCGAGCCGTTGACCAGGCTTTCGTATTCCTTCTCGATATGAACGCCGATCACTAGTTGTTTTTTCTTGCGTGAAAACTGGTAACTCTGCACCGAACCGACTTTGACCTGTTTGTACAGAATCGGGCTGCCGACATCCAACGAGCCCAGGCTGTCGGTGAGCAACACCATGTGCAGGCCCGGGGAACGCAGGTCCAAAGGTGGCGCCTTGGCGCGGGCTACGTATTCGCGTTGTGGCGGGGTGCCTTTGTCGCCTGGGCGAATCGCGATGTAGTTGCCCTTGACCAAGGCCTCCAGGCCGGTGATGCCCGCCAGGGAGATGGACGGTTTGACCACCCAGAATTGCGTGTCTTCGACCAGGTAGTCTTCAGCCAATGGATCGAGGGTCAGCTCGGCACTGGCGCTGGACAGGTCCGGGTCGATCTTCAGGGTTTTCAGGCTGCCGACCTGGATGCCTTTGTACATGACCGGCGTACGCCCGGCCTGCAGGCCTTCAAAGTCGGTGAGTTTGACCTTGACCTTGATGCCCGCTGCGGCGGCGTCGAAATCTTCGTATAGCCGGAAAGGCAGACTCGGGTCGGTGGGCGGGCTGTCTTTGCGGTTTTCAGGAGTGGCGAAGGCGATACCTCCGGCGACAATGCTGGAGAGGGATTCGCTGCGCACTTTCAAGCCGGAAAGGTTGGCGTCGATACTGATGCCGCTGGCATTCCAGAAACGCGTGTGTTTGCGCACCAGGTTGGCATAGGTCGGCTCGATATAGACCTTGACCTCGACGGTGCTCTGGTCTTCAGACAGCAGGTAGCTTTTGACCTGGCCGACCTGAATCTGCTTGTAGAACACCGGACTGCCACGGTTCAACGAGCCCAGGCGATCGGCCTTGAGGGTCAGGTGCAAGCCGGGCTTGGCGTCGGATAACGGCGGCTCTTCGGAGAGCGCCTTGAACTTGCGCGTGGGCTCGCCATCACCGGGGCTGGCGGCGATGTAGTTACCTGAAACCAGGGTTTCCAGGCCGGTGATACCGGCAAGGCTGACGCTGGGCTTGACCAACCAGAAGCGGGTGTTGGTCTTGAGGTACTGCTCCACGTCCTTGTTCATCTCGATGGTGGCGATCACCCCGCGATTGCTGCCTTCGTCATCCAGGGCCAGGGTTTTGACCTTGCCCACGGTCATGCCTTTGTAGACCACTTCGGTCTTGTTGACCTGAATACCTTCGCCGCTTTCAAAGCGAACTTGAATCTCGATACCTTGCTGGGAATAGGCACGCCACCCCAGCCAGCCACCGATGATCAGGGCAATCAGGGGCAGCACCCAAATGGCCGACCAGTTAGAGGCTGGGCGGGTTTTAGCTTTAGGCAAATCACTCATGGTCGTCGTCCGACTCCGTGTTATCCCAAATCAGTCGGGGATCGAAAGTTACTGCGGCAAACATCGTCAAGATCACCACACTGGCGAACGCCGCAGCGCCGAGGTTGGCCTCGATACTGGCTAGCCGCCCAAAGTTAACGAGCGCCACCAGGATGGCGATCACGAAGATATCCAGCATGGACCAACGCCCAATGAACTCGATAAAGCGATACATCACAATGCGTTGTTGCGCGGACAGCGGTTGGTGACGCTGCACCGAGAACAGCAGCAGGCCAATGCCGACCAACTTGAAGGTCGGTACCAGGATACTGGCGATGAACACCACGGCAGCGATAGGAAACATCCCGTGCTGCACCAGTTGGATGACACCCGACATGATGGTGCTGGGGTCGCCTTGGCCAAGGGAGCTGACCGTCATGATGGGTAACAGGTTAGCGGGGATATACAGGATCGCCGCGGTGATCAACAGCGCCCAGGTACGTGTAAGGCTATTGGGGCGACGGGCATGGATCAACGCGCCACAACGTGTGCAGAGCTGCTCCTCGCTATCCGCTTCCTGCTTGTTCAACTCATGGCATTCGGTACAAATCAGAATACCTGCATCAATCGCCCGCATGGTCATCCTCTCCTGACAGCGCTTGCCAGATCTGATGGGGCGACATCACCACCTCAAGCAGAACTTGAACCATTAATAGACTCACGAAGCAGACCAGACCCAGGCCAATTGTGATGGAGGCCATGTCGGCGAGCTTTACGATCGCCACCAGCACACCCATCAAGTAGACCTCCAACATCCCCCAGTCCTTCATGTGGTGGTAGATGCGATATAGCAGCAGCCCGTAATTGCGCCCGATGTTCCAGCGAATACTGAGCAGCACTGCCAACTGGCACAGAAGCTTGAGCAAGGGGATGCCCATGCTGCACAGGAACACCACGGCGGCAACGCCTTGCATGCCCGTATCGAACAGGCCAACGACGCCGCTCCACACGGTGTCCTCCGAAGACTGCCCGAGTAGATTGAGCTGCATGATGGGCAAAAAGTTCGCGGGGACGTACAGCAGCAGGGCTGCCAGTACCAAGGCGAGACTGCGCTCGACCACATTGTGACGGTGAGCGTATAGCTCGTAGCCGCAGCGTGGGCATTGGGCTTTTTCGCCGAGGGCGAGCGTTGGTTTGCGCATCAGCAAGTCGCACTCATGGCATGCCACCAGATCGTCTAGCGGTAAATCCGATACCTCGTGGGCATCAACCGGATCGGGCATAGATAGGGCTCTGACTCTAAAAATGATTAGGTGGCTATTCTAGTGGTGTCGCTCAGAAATAACTGTGCAAATTTGTCGGGGCAGTCAGGTCGGAGGTTGGGGCGCACAGGTGTACGGGGACAAGGTGGACACTTTTCGAGCGCCCAAAACAAAACCCCAACTGCTTTCGCAATTGGGGTTT